>Ga0307514_10000122_pt1 | contig 216920 bp, 218 predicted proteins | sample 16_EM_MG_FD_203088 | JGI IMG/M metagenome (GOLD analysis project Ga0307514, IMG submission 203088) | Populus trichocarpa ectomycorrhiza microbial communities from riparian zone in the Pacific Northwest, United States - 16_EM | ecosystem: Host-associated > Plants > Roots > Unclassified... | reverse complement strand
CAACGCAGAATGTGGAGGACTGAGGGCATAGTACTAGAGAGTGTGAAGATTGGACAGTATATTTCAGACATGTAAAATACGATAATGGCGAAGCAAATGCAACAGCAAGCGATGTATCCGAAGCGAAAACTGTATTGCAATAAGTGACAAAATCTCAACGCTAAACATAAATGAGAGCGCGGCATGTGGCTATCGGCCGAAGAAAGGCATAAACATCGCCAGGCGTTGTGTAAACGGCTACTGCATAACTGCAACCCCTGCAAAGAGTGTAACATATGTGTCGTTCTGATGGTGCGTATACGTCACCACATTCCGGACGCAAAGTAAAGGAAGCCTGACGCCGGAGCGGCAAGCGTAATATACAACACGACACGCCGCAAGAATAAGAGGCATGGTATAATAGCCACCGCAAGGGAGGTATGCAACGTGACCCATCGCTTGGGGTGACGGGTCGCGTCTGATTCTCTGTCAGAGGGTACGAGGTTTCGCCAGAGTCGTCAGAGCCGTCCGGAACACCCGGGTGTTTGAGACGGAAACTAGGGTTGTTGCTGATGCACTCTGCATTTCCCAAGCCTCAAAAACGGGGATGGCGTCCAGAAGCCCGTAGCTAGCATGCCAGATAATCTGGGTCTCGGGCAGTGGGAACTACACACTCTCGAGGATATGAGATGGAATGACAATCACTAATGCCCTATCAAATACTGGAGTCGAGACATGATTAAAAGCATGAGATGGTTGATGCGGCAGCCAGTATACGCTGAGCATCTTATTTACGCCCCACAGCGTTGCTTTAACAACAATACGCCACCGAAACACCTCTATACCAAAATGCACACTGCGGACTGGTGGTGGGAGACACAGGTAAGGAGAGATACTCCAGGATAATAACATGCTAATCGACATTTAGGCAACGCTCAGAGTGGGGCATACACTAGTTCCCTTGATCTTAATGTCCGACAGAACACATCTCTCGAATTTTGCTGGCGACAAGAAAGAGTGGCCTGTATATATGGCAATTGGCAATCTATCTTCAAAGATCCACCAAATGCCCTCAATGCACAGCGTCGTAATGGTCGCTCTCCGGCCAATTCCAATCAGGAACCACAATATTCCTCCTAGGAGACTGTATGAGCAGCAGCAAACAAACCAAGAGGTGCTGAACGAAGTACTCCGTCGGGTACTCCAGCCACTCACCTTTAAACACAATCCCGGCGCCGATAGTGGGTATTACAACGTTCTCTGTGCAGATGGCAACTTCAGGCATTGCAACCTGGTTTTAACAGCGTGGCTTGAAGATTGCCCTTAGTATAGCGATCTACATCATCTTGAGCAGCATGTCTGTTTTTGGTGCGAGTGTCCAAAGAACAAACTTGGAGATTATGTCCCTCCTGACAAGCAACACCCTCGGTGGGATTACAACCTATATGGAACGCTCAGCGATGGCAACACCAAGGCAGCCAATGCCGAACTCTCGTCGCGCCATGTTCACCAAGGATTCAACGTGTTTCAACATATTCCCTGTATCATGAGCGACCTCCCTAAGCCCGACCTCCTCCATACAATGCAGATCGGCATGCTTGATAACCTCCAGAAGTGGATTTTCCACTTCATGAAAACGCACGAACAGCTCGACAAGTACAATGCAATCTGGTTATCCATGTCTGCTTACCACGACCTCACACCAAAAAATAAGTCATATGAAGAAGTTTCTCAATGGAATGGGAAGGAGATGAAGGAAATTAGCCAGTACCTGCTTGGAGTTGTAACCCAGTCTCTACGAGGCGGAAGCCCCGCTCAGCGTCCCATATTGAATCGCACAATTCAGTGCACATGGGCATTGTTAGAATTCTATATCTATGACTGATATAAATCTCACGATGATGCAACATTGAGCTACATGGAGCACGCCTTGCGTCGTTTTCACACCTTCAAAGATGTTTTCTTACTTGGGCAAGCTGGCAAAAAGGTGAAGGCCAAAGCCAATGCCCTGAGAATGGAACTCGTGAAGAAGCGAAAGGTAGACGAGGAAACAAATGCCGAAACTTGGACGCCGTCCAAGAAGCGGTGCAAAATAAATGCCTGGCGGAATTATAACAGCCACAAGATAAATGTTTCCAAGGAGTAAGATGCCGACTTCAACTTTCCAAAGATCCACTTGATGTCTCATTGGGTCAAACAGATTCGTCGATACGGAGCCTTCCAACAGTATTCTGCTGAGAGACATGAACAAGCACATAAACGAACCTCAAGGACGGTTGGAACGCCTCCAATCACAATCTCAACTACCTGCCACAAGTAATCACCTTTCAGCGTCGCATTCTCTGCTTGAAAATCAGAGAGCTCAATCTCCAAGCCCTCATTCAGCGTCGGGAGAACAGCGCTGCCCCCTGCAAAGTCTTCTTTTCGAGTGCTGATCTGGCTGCCCCCCTGAGCTCCCAGTCATACGCGAAGCCCGAATTCATGGGACCCCAAAACCACCGTGACGGAAAGCATCCTGACGCTATGATCAAAGACTTCAGAGCATTACTCGCCAATACGCAAGACACAATGCACCGCGCGGCAGCATACAGCGGCACACGGGAGTTTATAAAGCATAAGAGTTGTAACAAGATGTATATATCGGATGAACAACTGCACGCAATGGAGCTTTGTATTTACCATGGTATTATGCTTCAAGTTGAGGGTTTAGAAGGTGAAGGCATATCTCAGATGTGTCGATACAAAAGAAGCCAGAGCTGTTGCGAAGGGGATCGACAGAGCGACTTGGTGTGGATAAAGCAACGCCCGCCGACATGTTATGGCGCGCTGAATGGGCATCTCTCTTGGCAACTGCAATCACTATTCAAAATCAAGCTCCAAAACGAGAATGGACCTTTCATTGAGTACTGGTTAGCCCTGGCGCTCACCACAATACCGGAATACTCAGGTAACTTGAATCCCGTCTCGAAATTTGTACAAGTGAGAAGAGCACCGGCAGCTGTTGCTTTGCAAGTTTTCAGCGGGGGAAACATCGTCGGCTGCGTGTACATAATTCCAGAGATAGCTACTAGTAGTACGTTACAGGGGTGCTTTACCCTAAGTAGCAATACCTGCTTTTCCTCAAGTAGGTACTAGGTTCACGGCCATAGATTCCATTCCTCTATATCGGAATCCAAAAGGGAAGGATTCCTTTGACATTTCTTGACTTTGGGATAGCCGGCTGTTCCTTTATCTTTCCTAATTGGCCTGATGCAGTCCTTAACTCGATGACTGCCTTTCCTATCGCTTGGCCAGGCACAGTACAGACACTCTCCTGCCAACTTCCTTCTATTAATTTCGCTCGTCTCAATCCCCTCAGTATCGGGAGAAGATCTCATTTTGGTAGCCAACCATAAGACTGTCTTCATTTGATTTAGCGGGTTAATGCGGCCCGCCTTAGTTTTACCGGTAGCCTTAAGCTTCGCGATATCTCGCAGTCTCTTCGAGTCTCATAGATATTCCTCGCACTCTTTTAATATTTTATCTTGACGCTCTACCTCATTCTCCTCCAGTTCAACTTCCGATGTATCCGGGGTCTGTATCTTTTCTTGAACTATTTGTGAACGAACTTGTTGACTATCGATATATTCAATCAGACCTAGGTCGAGGCCAACAACAGATGCCAGCCACCAGACACACTGTGCCACGAAGATTTGCTGAGTTCATCTCTCATAAGATATAATCTTTTCGATAGCGTAAAGTATAAGGTCGTTATTGTTGTCCAAGGTAATCGTCATTCGAATGTTATTCGTAGGATAGTACTTCTTGAAGGTGTAGGGCTGCCGCTACACAAAGCTAATAGATTCTAGGTATAGAATAATAGATATAGGTATCATAAAAACGCAATAATAAATAAGGATCTTTCTCTGCTGGTAGGTCTCGTCCTTGTTCAGTCTCAAGTCCGATGCCCCCTTTCCTTCCTGGAACAACATGATCTCTTTATAGTCTCTCTCCAGACTATGATTTAATCCCTCAATGATAGCCACGTATCTGTGCGTCTTACATTTACAGAATGCACCTGGTAGAGGCGGCCACGCGTCCCTTTGGTTATCATGTTCATGTATGATATCATATCGGCTTATCAATCAGACCATACTTTAACTTAGACATCTTGCAAACGTTTTCTTGTAATCGGTAGTTGGAATGCCCACTTTAAAGTGACACGTCAATTAGGTTATTAACTCATCTCTGGGATTAATAACTCATAGACTTAAGTCAGATACTATCTGCTGCTATGCCAACTTAGACCTTTTATGCCCGTGATCACAATCAGTGATTAACATTGCGAAACCAACTCAATCAAATCAATGAATAATGTCTGCTTTTGGCTAACGCCAACGCCATACTCCCTCAGTCATATGCGCTTAGGTGTTCCCGTAATCCGGATGGGCCCCAAGATCGGAGAGCCCTTTCCTTGCGCAACTGCCATGCAAAACCTATGCAACCGCATAGTCTCTAGGAATGAATCTGGTTGAAAACAACTGCTCGGCAAGACATAGTCCTTTCAATCTGGCTAGTTGCTGCATCATCAAATCAGCTGCCATAGCACTTGCTTTCAATGAATCTGCTAAGCCCCCCACGTATCCAATTGAGACGTGACTAGTATGCCCCCGCTACAGAGCATACTGCATGGTAACTTGTACCATTACACTGATAGGAGAGAACCCCTAACATAGTAAGACAGGTAATGGATGGAACAAGCGATGGATTGTCAATAGCCACATAGATCTGGTGCCTTGGAATGATGTGTATATTTAGTAAAGAGAGAAATGCATTTTGCGTGCAGGTAAAAGGAATGTGAGGAGAGATTTTTGCAATGTCACCCATCGCATTGCAATCCCAATGAAAGCGCGTACCAATGAACCCATTCCGATGTATGGTCACAGTTGCCCACAATGCCAGAGTGTTCGTTTACAATAGGAGACCAACAGAGCGAGAAGAAATGGTAAAACAGCGATCGGAGGGCGATATGCAACGCGCCACATCGGATTGAGGCTGGGTGCAGAGTTATCCGCCACCGGGGTGTCTCTGACGGCTCAGACAGAGTGCGTTCACTCTGACGGAGCCATTCTGCCCGGATGGAAATATTTTTTGCTAATGAGGTATATGCAAGATGTGTTAAATATATATATATATAGAAGTAATATTGGATAACTTTACTATTTAACCCAATGTATATCATTTTGAATATGACAGTAATCCAGCATCAATATAGTATCAATGTGTTATCTAATATTGTCTTCTGTATTATATTATTGCAAAAATAATTTCACATTCAAAACAATTGATATTGTTGTAAATCCTAAAATACCCTACAAGTTCAGCTAATGTATATATTTATAAAGAATTCAATATTAATACAGCATTAACTTGGCATCAATAAACAGGTATTTTTGGTATAGTAAATATGTACTTATATTAAGGCATGTAGAGTTAAAGGAACTTTAGAAGGTGGTGGAGGTTCCATAGTTGAAATTGGAAGTGTGACAATATTGCAGTAGCTAGAATGGGCTAGAGAAGTATAGTATTTCTCCAGATTTAGATTGAGAACTATGATAAAGCGCTTTTAGTATGATAGGGTTAGGGTTTTTTGTTATCTAGTTACTTAAAATCTATGCTTCATATATTATTGACTAGACTTTTGATTTTGCTTCAGTATGAAAATTTCTACAAAGAAAGTACCATGCTCTACTTAACAAGTAAGGTAGGTATTTGTACGAGCATAAATTTAAAGAAACCGCCCAACAGCTGTTGACTATCTAGAGCTACTTAAGAAGCTAGCAGACAGGATTCATTTTATACCAGTAGCGTAGATATTGGGCAACTAAGCCTGTACTCGGAAGCTTCAACCAATTGTATATCTGGTTTCTAAATGCTGGTCTGGAGTACGGGTGCGCCGGCGTCGCATTTTTTGAGTCTCCCTAAACGATGTCCGGCACTTTCATAGTCAGAAGTGGGACTAACTAGTCCGTGCACAAGCGCTACTGGTATAACCAAGGTAATTTCTACAGTATAGTAAGCAATCGTGTCTAACGGTGGATGTTTTCTTTTCCCTGAAGATGGGTGGGGCACCTGACCCAAGGTTACGATGGTGGCTCGGACGCTCCATCATCCTAGGTGGTAGTGGTGTGGCATGGTATGGTGAGTGCAGTATGCAGCCTAGAGCAATTGACTGCAACTAACGAGCTTGCGGTGTTGATGATGATGATGATGATGATTATGATGATGTACGAATCTCAGGGATCGAGATGGCGAGGTGAGTTAGCCGGATGCGAATGGATATGTAGAGTAAATTGTGCATGGAGAAGGAGGGCCGCTCTTTTGGTTTAATATTGCGAATCCTTGTAACTATGTGCGATTGAAGCCGGGACCTAGGGTAGTAGTGGTGAGCTTGAGCTGCAGGACGGGTTTCGTTTCTTGGTGTTGACACCACATAACAGGTATAAATAAGGTACATTTGTTCATAAGTATTCAAACTTTGAGAAGCGCTGTCGGTTCTCGGTTCTCCACGGGTTTGGGTTAGTATTGCTTGCACTGTATGGGCTGAGATGAAGTTGTATTTGGGTATACTGCGTTAAGAATTGGCCATTTTGTGAAAGTTGGATAGCGATGCTGCTGAGCTCCGGGTTGCGAGTTGCGAGTTGCGGGTTGCAGGTTGCGGTGCGGCCACCTCTTGATCAATGATCATAGCCTTAAATAATCAAAACGGACAGACAGGATAGTTCCAAACCGGACGCGTTTTGAGTTGATCGGCTAGGGGGAGGGTGGTGGTGGGGAATATGTGCTCTACAGTGCGAAAGATTTTTGTGCATGTGGTGGTCCATCTACCTAGCATCTCATTGCCATCCATCACCATCTCTGCTTCACCTTCCCCCTCACCAGCCCTCCTACTCCTTCCTACTCCTCTTCTTCCTCTTCCTTCTCTTCTTTTACCCTCATCTTTACTTCAACAATCATCCCGCCTTTCCGCTCCGCCCTCCCGCTCCGCACCACACGACCATACAACCCGTTCGCCTGTTCGCTTCCCTACACGCTAGTCTACATTTTTGGCATTACCTCACATCATATCACATCGCACACTAGAAAGCTTCCCTCAAGGTTCAAGTCTGTCGGTCTCTCGCAACTACAGTAACTACCAGTAGAGAAGGCTGTGTGTGGCCTGACTCGTTATTCTCCTACCCAAATAAAGTAGCATTTTTGGCGCTTCTACGATGACCTCCAACGACTGCTAGCTTCCAGCTCGCTCAATAACTATATATTCCGGTTTGTTCTTGCACTCTCTTTACCTACTAGCATGCGGCGTCTTCATCTTTTGCTTGTGAGAGCATAATTTGCAGCTCTTCAATGCCACCATTTATTCTCTTATTTCTGTTTCTCCATCATTGTCAGTTCCACGTCTAAGGGCCCATTGGACAACCTGTGTGGAGCGAGCGAGCATTACTTCTTTGCCACTTCCAAAAAGCTTGAACATTTCTTGAATGAAAGATTCCGTGACTGATGTGAGGCACAAAACTATTAGATACCTACAAATTATCGTACATTAGCGCTCATTATTGTTCTTCCTCAAGTACAGCCTTGGTACTTACTCTTTATTTCCCGATTACCACCAGATCGCTAACTCGCTAAGAGCCTGGAGGCAAAAATAACTTATAGTCGTTCATATCTATAGGGCTACAGCCGTATCTTCTTCCGCCTTTCTTCTGCATCTTGTACCTTGAGCCTGCCCGAGCTTGAGCTGTGCCCAAATTTCCCCGGGTTTTATCTATCGAAAAGGCCGCACATGCGGGGAGTGAGTTGCATATCCACAATCATTATGCGTCGTTGATCTGCGAATCGTGCGCTCATGCGTGTTCCCCAACTAACAATCTGCAGGATCATTCGCGCCTTGTTTTAGAAGACGAGATTGGCTGCCATACTTTCTACCACCCCTCCGACGGAGACAGGGCAATTCATCCATCTTTCCCACATCTATCTCGATTTTCGCTATCCCAGTAGCAATATCAACGGTAATCTTGCGACACGATGTCTGACACACCCTCATCCACGACACCGCGGCTGGGTGACACGTCCTCTACCGAATCTCCACACACATTTTTAGAGCAACAAACACCTACTGTTGGAAATAACCATCAACCATCCAACGGCATTCCTAAAGTGTCTTTTAATACCTTAACTCATTCCGGCAGTGGTTTGGTGTTCGACGAAGCGTCATTTCGCCGACAGTCACCAGAATCTGATGCAGTTACCTCGTCCGACGATGAGGAGCAGAAAGGTTTAGGATTTTTTCCTAAAGGCGCCGTCTCTCAGCTGTCATCGAGAAGGCCGTCTTATGCAGCAGAATTCCACACGAGACAGCGCACTTATTCCATTACTTCAGGCGGACCATTGTCTCCTACAACATCCCATCCTACAACCCCACAAGGGGACGCTACTGCCTGGGCTGCTACTGTCTCTACTGGTACAAACGTTGGGTCGGGTACCGGTCCGTCTTTGGGTCCATTTTGGGGAGGAGGTTCAATTTGGAACTCGGATCCTTCCCGGAAGAGTCCTCCTAAACAACTCAACATGGCATCACAATCCGCGAATGGCGCGCCAAACCCCAATCCTTTGTTCGTGGGTAGTGAAGCACTTCCAAGTCCAACCAGCATGCCAGTCAACAACAATGGGGAATTTCCAATCCCCATCCCACTGCAGCCCCAGTTTAGGAATTACCGATCGATGTCGTTTTCCGTAGGTCAAATGGACCTTGAAGATCAAACACGTCCCAGACTTTCACCTCCCGCCATTGTCAGTGGTTCTAGACACCCACAGCCAGGGCTTCAGCACAGGCCATCAAGGCCGAGTTTACTCTCCGGTGAACAGTTCGCTGACTCATCGAGTCCTCTACGTAGTGTTTTCGAGACGGATGATGAGGAAAATGGAAGATTTGGGGAAGGATCGCAGCCTCAGACTAGTTACTTTCAGAATGTTCCATCAGCCTTCTCCAGGGCCAAGTATGATGCTGCATCGTTTAGAGGTCGCTCCGCTTCTGCTGCTACCATACCGGTGATGCATCTTGGTATCTCGGGATTGGCGCTAGGTGGTAAGGATAGTGACCGGATAGACGAGTATGAATCGGCGTTGGCAGAAGAGGACGATCTAGATTACAACCAGTTCCAGGAACAACGGCGATTTAGTGAGGCACCACCAAGAGCTATGAGTTTGATGTATCCAGAGAACCAACGCTTGGAGAACCTGCGGCAAACCTGGCAATCTGGAGGAATGTATGGGATTGGCGAGTCTGGAACACAAAGCAGGCGGCATTCGTTCGCGGGACTTGGTGCTGAATTCGCAGGCAGTGATTTGCTTGGGAAACGAAGTACTGGCTCTGGAGAAAATGGGAACGGCCTCGGGAGCAGAGGTAACAATTATCTGTCTCTTACAGATGTATCGCATTTTGACAATTCTCGCAAAGAATCACTTTATGTCAATGGGAGCGATCGCATTCAACCTCGCCAATCATTTTCGTCGTCGTCAAAAACGGCTGCAATGGCGTCTGCTTCGTCTGCAACACCCAACCAACATCATCTACAACAACTTCAGGCATATCCACAAAACCCCCGAGCATCATCACCGCCTGCTCATCGTTCTTTAATGGGGATCTCTATGCACGCTCAGCCACGCAGCCAGCAACTCCTCTACTTTGTAACCTTCAAGGCATGCCGGGGTGACGTCTTTTATGTGCAAGAGGGCACAGGTTTGCGTGTACGCGTCGGCGACCTGGTGATTGTGGAGGCAGATAGAGGTACCGACCTTGGAACCGTCATTGCAGAAAATATTAGCTGGCAGCGAGCAAAAGAATTGAAAGAGCATTATGCGAAGGAACAATACAATGTTTTAATGATGTATGCCTCCCGGAGAGCGACTGCACCTGGCGCTCCTCCAGCAACTAGCGCAAGCGGTCTTAATGGAGTAAACAATCCGCCTTTTACAAATGGGAATTCTGCTACTGCCATGACGAACCATGGACAGGCGCAAACCCAAGATGGACAGGCAGCGGACTTGAAGCCTAAAATGATCAAAAGATTGGCCCAGCCCCATGAAATCCAGACACTAAGAGACAAAGAAGCGAACGAGGCTAAGGCAAAACGCGTTTGTCAACAAAAGGTTTTGGAGCACAGATTACCCATGGAAATCCTCGATGCAGAATTTCAAATGTAAGTCTCATGCAGCATGCGTCAAGTGGTTGCAGCTGATTAAAATTTAAAAAGGGACTGGAAGAAGTTGACCTTCTATTATTTCGCCGACTCGTATATCAATTTCAATTCGTTGGTTACGGATCTATTCAAAGTTTATAAAACTCGTATCTGGATGTCGGCTATGAATCCTGCTTCCTTTGCTCATCCCACGGGATCCGGGATTCCACCATCTGGTGCGCTTGGACCTATTGGAGAGGCTTCTAGCGACGCTCTGCACTCACAATACGGAGGCCAGGGTCAGACATATTCCGCATATGCATCCAGCTCAACAGGCGGTATGATGAGTACCCAGCGTGGCCCCACGCAACAGAGTGCTTTACCACAGCAAGTTTCCATGACTGGATTCCCTTCCCGTCATTCTCCAACTACCGCGGACTTCATACCGCAGAGCGGCTACAACCCAGCTTATCTCAACGGCGTGTCAGGTATTCCTTCTCAGCAGAATTCGTTTGTACTTGGTGAGGGGCATGGACCTAATGGTACCAACGATATCTGGATGGGACTCCAGGGACTTTCCCTTAATTCTCACTAGACTTAAGGTAAATCTTACCCGCAGTGTGACTGGGTTACTCGTGATCCGCCACTCGCTCTATTCGTCTTCTCTTCGATTTATGCTTTTGATTCCTGTGTTTATGATTACGGATTCTATGTCCTCTTTTCAATATTCTTTCGCTCTGCGATGTGTCTTTTATACCTTTTTTTACTTATATTACATTCCTTGTGCAGCGTTTTACTAAATCATTGTTGCATGTCATTCGAGTCTAAAGGTCGGAAGCTGAGAATCGGAGTTCGTTTCGCATTTTCTTTCCTCGTTCGCCTGTTGCTGTCTGTTACTGTACAGGATGGGTTGTAGGTTCTCAGGGAACTGAAATGGCGTATACTTTTGCTATATACATCGCCATTGGTTTCTATTGGTGTTATGCTCGTTTTATACCGATGAAAAGTCAGGTTTCCTATACTACAAGGTATCTATCTCTTTGGGTACGCGGCGGGTAGATGGTTGGTCTTTCTTGGGAACATGACCGGTGTCATGATTTAAGGGTAAAAGAGTCTTTATTGGGTGGAATCTTGTCTGTTTGTTACCACTTGGTACATTCTTTGTTGAGAACGCATATATTACTTCTTGCGTTTCCATTTATTGGCAGCGTGTTGCTTAGCCTACGGGGAAATTGTGAGGGTATGATAGTTATGATGTGCGTTGGTTATGGCTTTTGAGGTTAGCTGTTACTTTTGCTACTTTGCTGTCTTGCCTTTATGTAGCATCGTTTTCCTCTACGAGATCTCTGCGGTTATCTGCCCTGCTTTCTTGGGAGTCTGGTTGATTTGTTCCTTCATACTGGCGTTCTTTGTTTTTGTTCATTCGTTCCTACTATATACTCTACACTCGCTCTTTTGATACTATCCAAAGGCTGAACCCGGCTACACTAGATAGGTAATGTACTGTTGCTGCTGCTTGTGGGAGATGTAATGAAGGTGGTGCTAGAGAGTGTGTCCGGGTATGAATATGATGTGTTTTACTTTGCGCTCGTCCCCTGAAGTTGATGTTGCAGTTAACATCCTGTTATTCTTCTCATAACCTTGATCCAAGTACTCTGACCACCCTAAGAAATAGACAAAGTACCTACTTCTCAAATACATAGCTCTTTGTACAGAGTGGGATAGGGATCTCAGCAGCAGGGATATTGTCTATGAGACTGCGAGCAGGACGAGACTTCTGCAGCTGCGGGACGAGACTCCGTGAGTGATGAATGATGCCACTCCAACGTGATTATCGACCGAAAGTGTGCCAACTTAGTCGTGAATAATACCTAAGTCTTTGGTTCTTTCGTTCTCAGTTGTTAATCTTCTTCCATAGAAAAATCTCGAATAAGTAGGATCATACTAAAAGGGGAAAAGGGCTAATCAAGGCAGAAAGTCGCTGTCGCTTGGGCGCGGGTGCTCGGTTTTTTTTCGATCAATTGCAAGTGAAAAGATGCAGGAATATCCCGATGGCCCGCTAGCTAACCATAACAGTTACTCTGAGCTACTACCTGAAGCTCAACCGAAGCTCGATCAGGTCTTTCTTCAGAAGGAAGAATCACAGCTCACAGCGGCTACGATAAGCAAGTAATCATGCAGTCTATCAGTCTATCGCTGGTTGGTGCAAGGTCTCATTGGGGAACTTAGCATGCGTAATTGGTCAATTCGAGTGTTGGCTCTCAATTGTTGGCGTCAATCCGTGAGGAAGGGAGGCGAACGAACGACCCAGGCACTCCGTCAAGGCATATCGCATATTTTTCACTTCTTAATCGCTCTCAAAGCATACATACATTTATTTCACTAGTAATAGAAGAGGTGGTGGCGCATTTCAAGGATTCGAGGCCTGCGTGCCTAGTGTTTACCCATTTACCGCCTATCTACCCCCATAGTAAGACACGGACGTGGATCGCAACATCTTGGGCGTTGTCACTTGCTTGCACGGCAGTAATATCTATCGAAACACATCTTTCCTGAAGTCGCAAAGTTGATACGAAAGACTGCGCTTTCTCGTGCCAGGTCTCAGCTTCTAACGGCCCTATTCTCCCGTTACTTTTCCACCATTATCGTCGTCAGTCCGATCCGCCGCTCGAGACTGCAGAAGTGTTAGAATCTCTACAGGACACCTCGCAAGACTGCCGGCTTGATCGCTAGAACATAAGAGTCGGGGTGCGTTGTGGCTCGTGGCCTTGGGGCGTAGTGGAAGAGAAATAACGACCAACTAGTGATTTTCAACTTGGAAGAAGGTTGCGCTTGGGGCATTGTTGGCAAACTAACTGTAGGCAAGTTGATCTGCATTCCGATGATAAACAAGCAAATTAAATCAAAAGATGGGAGAGATCGAATGAATGAATGAGTGGGTGCTGATATTGATATTGACTATCATTAGTCGTCCTCTTATAGTTCACGATCTCTACAACTGCTTCGCTCGAGCTTCAAGTACGGTACCCGAAGACGAACTACAACAATGATCACAGCGTCCCTCGTCATAGCGGATACTAGACGACTAAAACCCAAGTCGAATCAAAAGGTGCAACCGCAGCTTCCACCTGCCTCCTCCTCCACCACCAATTCTCGGGATACCAAACCGCTCCCTTCTATTCCATCACAACCACCACCCTCGAGACCCTCCCACTGTATCGATCCAGCCCTAGCAATTGAATCCTTGCTCACCAGATCTCGGTTGTCTGCCCCTAGTTCGGTAGTAAACCCGCGCTCGCTTCTGGAAATTGGAGAGGACGAGTGGACAGGAGATTTTGTAGCAGGCGACGAGTTTCTGTCAAGCCTTTTCCAGGACGAATCAATCACATTATCATCGCCCATACCGTCATTATACGAAGCCAGCAGCAGAGTCAATAGCTCTAACAACACTGTGAGTAACAGCAGGACGACTGTGGACAAGTCGTCAGTAGACGAGCCTCCTTCTTCATCACACGGGCTAAGGCGACCGAGATTAACGGGTCAGACGTTGCTTCCACCAGGAAACTCGGCATCACCGACACACGGGTTGGGGATATCGTCTTGGAACTTTGGCAGTGGAAATTTGTCCAGCACTAGCACGAAGTCCTGGTCACGGTATGGTGAGCAACAACGGTTGACTGTAGGTTCTGGTAATGTGCGTCCAACACCGGCTCTTTAGATGCCAGTACAACTTCGGGTACCAAGTATTAGAAGTTGACTGGTGTGTTCTGCAGATGTCTTCGCCGACTCAAACTACCCGCGATATCAACATTGCCGTGGTTGGTTCCGCAGGCGTGGGAAAAACGACATTCATAGAACGAGCATACGATTTGAGTGTGTCTCCCAGCCATGGCGAAGTGCACTATTTGACTGTGATGGTGGACCGATCTCCTTGCAGTGTCGGCTTGGTGGAGGTGGATTTAAATAGTATCAGTTTTGAGAAGCAGCCAATGCAATGGCCACGGGTGAGTAATCGGTGGATGGATGTCGCACTCGTTGCTGGCCTAATGACGATGAAAGGTGACAGACGGTCAAAGAATCCCCTTCATTGATGGTGTTCTTCTCCTGTACGATGCAGCGGATGCCTCAAGTATCACCAAATTGCCGGAGTGCCTTGGTGAGTTACTCGTACCTGCATACGAAGAGTAATTGATGTCTGATTCTATGCTAGATGCCTTCGACAAGGCGCTGCTCCCGGTTTGTTTGGTCATAACCAAATGCGACATCCCAGAGCGACTAGCTCAAGCTGGGATATCAATAGGCGGATACGAGCAGATTCAAACTTCTGTGGCGGCACACGACAGCCAGAAGAAATGCGTGGCCGCAATATTGACCATGATATCAAGGAGGAACGGTTGGTCTCATGGATGATTCTCATATATTCTCGTTTCTCATTTACCGCCAACCCCTCCCCTTTTACGAGATTTAGTGGGGCAGTGAGTTGGCTTTTATCTGTAAATGGTGGAGGAGGAGGTATTTGTACCACTTTCCAAATCGGCAAGCACCATGCACAGCACAGGCTGTGTTTGAGCCGGGATCGCCACGAGTTCTCCCACATGGCAGCCGCTTCCTCACCAGCCTATTTCACCCGTGTTTTTCGCCATCAGTTTACGTTATTCTGTTTTTATTTCACTGCCAAACAAGCACCTCAATGCTAACGGGTAAACGCGTCTTTCCAGAAAAAAACCCCCGATACCTTAATGGTCGTCGACGCGCGAACTCTTCGGCCGCAAACAGCCGAGCTACTTCTCCGCGTCCTTCAACTGCGGGACATAACCGCGCCAGTTCCGAGTTCTCCTCCACATTCCTAAAGGACGGGTCAGACGCAGGCTCCATACATGGTACTAGATTGCAGAGGGCGCCCGTAAGCACGGCGTTGGGTCACTCCTCAGACAACACCAGCTCGCCCCTGCCGTCCAACCCCCTATCCTCCGATACCAGAATAAACTCCGCAGTTGGGCAGGCACCGCAGATCACATTGAGCGATTCAGGCCAGACACCGTTTCTGGAGGTCGTGACGACAAGTCCTTTCAGCATGCAGCAGACGGGGGGAACATCCAGCCAAAGCTCGTTGGGTGAATCTGAAAGACGACATTCTTATATAGACACGGATGAGGACGATAGTGCATTATTCAAGGATCCGGATGATATTCCAATCCTTGAGCGCGAGAATGGTTTAGATGAGCTGGATGAGGAAGACAAGCCGATTCAAAATAGGGGATGGGCGTGGGATGAATTGATAAACCGGCTGTTAAGCCAACCAATGTGTCGAAACGATGAGAACTTTGTCCTTATATTCCTTTGCTTCTACCGCAAATTTGCCGCACCACGGGACCTCCTCAGTGCGATTATCGAACGGTTCCAAGGCCTCGAAAACGAGGAGAAAATAAGAGTACATCGATTAGCATCGCAGCTCCGGTACTGCAACATTCTTCACCAATGGGTCACATCGCATCCTGGAGACTTCGCAAACCCTAAAACCCGGAAGCAATTGTTGGTATTTCTTGATGCAATCAGCAAAGACCGGAGTTTAGCTTGGCTAGCAAATGAGATGTCTAGGGTTCTCGAAGGGGGAATCGAGGACGAGGACGAGTCGTGGGGAAGAACGGACCTGGAAATGGACAGGAAATCCAGTCTTCAAAGCTTTCTGACGACGTCTTCAACGACATTTCCCGAATCTGCCCCAAAAGCATGGCTGTCACTCGACAATCCTAGCACACTTCAAGTTCCGGCGGTCAGGCCTTATGCGGATGGAAGGTCCTCGGAAACAAGTGACGGTGCCTCTACGGTGGGATCAGCTATGGGACTTGTCATCAGTAGAACTGATCCTTTGCCACCCCCTAATCCCACCGCGACCAAGGCAGGTAGTCAATTTGATCTTTTTATGGCAATTTCTGTCGCGGAGGTTGCCAATGAGCTTACGCGAATTGATTGGAATGAATTTTCGAGAATTAGGCCCCGCGACCTTGTACGGCATATTAACGTGCCGCCCGAAAGCAGGGAGAACTCTCCGAATCTTGCCTGTGTCAACAACATGATCAGTCATTTCAATCATGTTGCATATTGGGTGGCTAGTGTCATCCTGGAGAAGGCCAAACCCAAACACCGAGCGAGAGCTCTGGAGAAATTTATGGAAATCGCTTGGGTCTGCTTTACCTTTTCGAGCCCTCTGTTGTAGTACTTTTGCTGATAATTTATATTCAGACATTACGGCACCAAAATAATTACAATTCACTTGGAGCCATTATTGCCGGTATCAATGGTACCGCCGTCCACCGTTTAAGCATAACACGCGAGCTCGTTCGACCAGAAGTCCACAAGAATTTTATGCGCCTGGAGTTGTTGATGGGTACCCACAAAAGCCACAGTAAATACCGCCTGGCCTGGGACAATACAACCTCAGAGAGAATACCGTTCCTTCCATTGCACCGTCGGGACCTTGTGTCAGCAGAAGAAGGAAACCGGACTTTTCTTCAGGACGGCGAAAAGATCAACTGGAACAAATTTCAAGTCATGGGCGATGTGATGATGGTGCTTATAAGGAGTCAGGCAACTCCTTATAAAAATTTGGACGGCAATTCGACAGTGGAGACAATGATAAAAAATGCGGCTATTTCTATGAATGACGATGTATGTTGGCCTGTTCTTACTGGTGAAACGCTCTTGTTGACATTAATGGTATAGGAATTATATGAAAGGAGTGTGCAACTAGAGAGCAATGCTTCAGCAACCTCTAGTAAGCCCAGAAGGAATTGGTTTCAACTCAAGACGACATCGACCGACCAACGCTCATGACATCATCCATCGCCGCCGGTCGCAGTTAATAATCATCGTCTTTTCCTTTTTGTTGCCTTCAGTCCATTTTCTAATCCAGTTGGAAACTCAAAATTTCAGCGGTCAAGAACGGATATTACAGGTTCTAGGTTTAAATTGTGATATCTTATGGTTCATCTTTCAGGGTCTGCCTTTTTCCTCCATTCTGTTTCTTTTGTGGTTTGAGCTGGATCTTATCATCGCTATCCTTATATCCATTTATTGCAAAGGGCGTTACATCTGGTGTTTTCTTTTCTTTTTATTACAAGGTTAGTCAGTTGTGAAGGTTGGGGGCTTTAAGATAGGGGGTCTTAGTCGGGAGTAGATGGCCGGTATATACTGATTTATTCCGCTAACTACGTGGTGCTACATACTGCTCTCAAGTTTGTGACCATATCATACTTCGTCCCAATCTTGAAATATACTTAAGTACTCACGTAGATACCAAGTAAATATGCACAGACGGACACAGCAGCCTGATTCAGAGAATAGACCGTCGAATTAAGCTTTCGGCTTGACGGGACCGCTTTCGTGCGTGCTGAAGATGTATTGGTCCCTTATTGACCGGACGGGTTAGAAGGTAGAGGAGGGATCCGCAATAGATCTGATGTCATTTGTGGGGCCTAATTCCATACATTCCCGCGTTTAAACACCGTGGCTATCTGTTAACAAAAACGAAACGACGGGTCACAGCATTTAAACTCGAGGCCAATGCAATGGACAGTCGCAGACAAGGTACCGCTAAAGGCCAGTAGCCGGTGACTTTTAAGTGTAGGGTTATTTAGTACTATTCGGTGGGTACCGAGCTCATTAGACTCAGCCTTGGCTACTTAGTATGGCTTGTGGAGAAGCGATCTATCATGGACAAACACTCCCCTGCAAAGGTATGTCCACATAGAATTCTCTGGTCTCAGTTGTGAGGTATAGCCCGGTCAAACAGGTATTTAGTTGGCAGTACCCCTTGTCTTTGATGGAGCTGTTTACTCGACTGTCCACGGAGCCAAGCCCATCATCTACAACAATAATATGAACGCTTCTATGATTCATGTAAGTCGCCACCCCGCCGTCCATGGATTAGAGCTACGGGTTGTAAGTACTACTTTACTGAAAATTGGGAAAAGATCGGTACACTACCATCAACAAAGTCCTTGCCCGTCGAAACGCGCAGTCGTAAACACTTTCTAAAACCCGGTGACAAATACCAACTCCAATATCATCATATTCCACGCTCCGCCGCGTTGGACTTTACTTGCACACTCAAAACGGAAGCCAACGCATAAACCCTCACGCCCGGCCGTGAAACATGTCGAAACCGTATCGTACGAGGCGCATGTAACACAGGCTTCACTGGACGGTGCCCAGACCAAGGGGTTGAAAGAAGCCATCAGGGTAACTAAAATGAGAAGAAGAGAGCCACTGCTTAGGAAGAAGCTTGTGGATGAACGCTGGGAAACTACTCGACAAAGCTGTACTTTATTGGATAAACTTGACCTCGCGGACCACAGAATAGCATTGGAGGTATCCTCGAATTCGTACAACAGACCCGATTGGACAGAGCAAGATGAGTGTCGAGTTGAAGGATCATCTGCATCATTTGCGAGATCAATCGTGCCATTTCTCACAAAGCCCGGTAGTATGTTCAGTATTCGGCACAGATTGCCGGAGTCTATGCCATTCCAACCGGACACAACCCACATAACGGAAGATAGCGCTTCTTCCGTTTGTTCAAGGGATGATCGTGGTTCCGTTTGTAGATGGAACTGTGTGTGTTTCATCTGACGGTGATCACCATAGATCGGTGAGATCGGCTTTCAGGGAACACAGGTGTCTGATCGGATGGATATAGCAGTAGTGTGTATTTTCCTTTGTATCACGATAATGCCAACTGGTTGTGATAAAATTAGTTTGTATATTTGCAATCGTCATGTGCTCATGGGGCTCAGCGTCTGGAGGCGATATCACAACTACAAGAAATCCAAACGTAAAGTGCCATCAGCTTGACCCGTCGTAAAACCACTGCCCTCTTCAAATTACCTGAGCCTAGCCGTGAAGCACCCCATCAACCTCGCTGTCAATCTTCTCGGGAAGTGCAGCACTTCTCAAGGCTCTTCGCATTCCTTTTCCGGAATTCTTGACCGCATCTGCCCAAGACTCCTGTTGCTGCTGAATTTTAGAAGACACCTGCTTTCCATTGAGTTTTTCCTTCTCTATGAGCGCCTTATCCATAGCCTTCTTCGATTCATCTTTGAGTTTGCACAGAGCCTCCATAGCGTCTTGTGCATCGTACCCCCATTGTTGTCCTACGGCAAGGTCGTAGCATAGAGTGGAACGAAGTTCATTTTGAATTGGTTTGTGAATGTTGATGAGATTTTGGACCATGCCCATCAATGAAGCTCCGTAAATTGCAAGTGGATTTTGCTCAACCAATGAGTTAACATCACCACTTGCGGAATCGATGGCGGCTTCAAAGAGAGAAGAAAGTGTTTGGTCGGATTGGTTGGAGAACTTGGTTCTAGATCAACAGTCAACATCTAATCCACCGGTGGTGAAAAGGAATATCCCACATGCTCTCCCTCTGTTTCTTTAAAGAATTGATGGCATTCTGCTCTTGGACTTTGGTCTGGTGGTTGAATTTATCCCCGTACTGCTTGGGATTAGACACTGCGGATTTCTTCAACTCTTTCACTGATAGGAGGGTTAGTAGCCTGTTCTCTGCATTGGGACACCCTGCATGCCTTTCTTTTCAAAGATTTCTCTGAGAAGCAATCTGTTAGAAACATCCCAGATGAGATATAGTAGGTACAAACACGGACTGCGAGGTAATTGTCTCTGTTTCATCCTTATCGCCCTCGCCGGATTGCTCATAGTAGTCATCATCACTGCAAGCCTTGGCGCTGGCAATTTTACTCTTGTGAGCCTTCTGGGCTGGCTTGAGAATCCTTCCTTCGATTTTGCAAAGCTGCCGTTAGCTGATGATATTAAACCTCCCAATTGAAGACGGCAACCTGTGCGTGTTGATCTGGTAATAGGGAGTCTAGGCATGGTTGCGTAAATTATGAGAGTGAGGTTTAGTGGTTTATTTTTAACAAGGCTGCATACGAAGAGTGAGTGAAGGTGAAAGGAAGCTATAGGAATGCAGGTTACACACGCACTGCGGATAAACCTAGATATTCTGCAGTAACGATGACGTCACTTCCGTCGGCTATAATGTACCTCTCCCCGCACCCCGCCCCAGCACAGATGTTTTCTTGAAGTGTTGGTTTTAATCATTGAAAACACGTAGGTGCTCTACAATGCTCCAAACCCCTCAGTTTAGAGTGAACTACAGAGGTGCCAACGTCGTAGGATGCGACCCAATTGGACATCAATTGTGGATGAACAGACGCAGTCGGTTTCGTTATCTGCAGATGGCGTTTTTGATGGGCCCAGACTGCCATGTCCAATCTAAGTCCAGACTAGTAGAGTTGTTTCCCAGCACTGACGGGGAGTCGGGGACGCTTGCAAATACAGGCTGCAGATACTTTATCGAGTAGTTACGGATATGTAATTCGCCGTCGTAGTACGTACCTATCAGCCCCACCTAGGTCCTGTTATATCAACAGTGAGTTCCGTTTCTCTTTTCTTCTACTCCTCACTCACGACAACATCCTTTATCGACTTTGAGATCTCCTACCGATTGCAGTCATGGTGAAGCACGGCAATCACGAATATCTCTGCAGTGAAGAGAAACGGCTGAAAGAGGACAAGGAGCGCAAGAAGTATTGGAAGAAATGGGGCCCCTACCTGAGCGAGTGAGTATCCTTTTGTACACTATCAACTGCTGCAACTAGATTTGACAAGTAAGCACAGACGACAGTGGGGAACGGTGAGGGAGGATTACTCGTGAGTTGACCCTTCGGTGTGATACGACCCAATTATTTTCTGACAACCAAACAGATCCAATGGAGACGCTTGGGAGCGTACGTTTATCTGCATGCCCATTGAGTTTAATCGTCAAATGATATTGATTGTTCTTGTGTGTACAGACTTCTCATTCGACCAAGCTAAATCGCGTACCTATCGATGGGGAGAAGACGGAATTGCTGGTGTTTCCGATACTCACGCCCTTCAGTGTATCAGTTTTGCATTCTGGAACGAGAAAGAGTAGGTTTTTGTCATTTACTGATAGCTTCGAGAGGTAATGCTGACGGATACAGTGACATACTCAAAGAGCGCCTGTTTGGACTTGGGAACCCCGAAGGAAACCATGGGGAGTCTGTTAAAGAGATTCATTACTATCTCGACAACACACCTACCCACAGTTACATGAAGTACCTATACAAATACCCTCAGAAGAAATTTCCCTACGAAGATATACGGCAGGAAAACAAAGCTCGCAGTAGAGATGTGCCGGAATACAATATCATTGATACTGGCGTCTTCGAGTAAGTGTCCTGTTGCCGAATTTACTCCTTCTGACAATGTTTAGTGAGGACCGTTACTGGGATATCATCATCGAGATAGCGAAAGATACGGACGACGAAGAGGAAATGCTTTTCCGTGTAACTGCATACAATCGCGGTCCAGAGGCAGCACCTTTGCATATCATCCCACAGGTCACCTTCAGGAATACTTGGGTATGGGGCCATCAGACACCAGACAAAAAGCCCAGCATCTCAGCTCAGGATGAGTTCGTTGCTAGAACGAAACACTGGATGCTCGGCGAACGAGTTATCCAACTTTCGCCATCCCCAGGAGTGACTGCAGAATCTTCGGACGTCATCCCGACAATGCTATTTACCGACAACGATACAAACCTACACGGGCTTTATGGTGTTAAGAACCAGACCAAATATGTCAAGGATGCCTTCCACCGTTATATTATTGAGGATGAGAAGGATGCTGTCAACCCAGCAAAGACAGGGACCAAAGCAGCGGCGTGGTATGCATTCGACGAGGAAGATGGAGTACCTCCAGGTGGTTGTGCAGTTGTTCGTTTTAAGCTTTCTAAGGAGGTTGAAACCCGCACGTTCACAGACGCACGCGGTGCTTGCCAATCAGAAATTGGCATCGATGAAGAGATATTTGATGACATGTTCGAGCTCCGACGCTACGAGGCGGATGAATTCTACTATCGTATCTCGCCTCTCCCTATGACCGATGATCTCAGAAATATCCAAAGACAGGCATTTGCCGGCATGCTCTGGACCAAGCAATTTTACCACATGATTTGGGATCAGTGGGCCAACGGCGACCCCAACCAACCTCCACCGCCTCCTGAACGGAAGAGGATCCGTAATGATAAATGGAGACACATGTATCTGGACGATATTCTCAGTATGCCAGACTGCTGGGAATATCCTTTCTTTGCCGCTTGGGATACCGCCTTTCACTGTATTCCGCTTGCTATGATAGACCCTGAGTTTGCAAAGAAGCAATTGGATGTACTGACACGGGAGTGGTATATGCACCCAAATGGGCAAATCCCTGCATATGAATGGAATTATGGAGACGTGAATCCCCCAGTTCACGCTTGGGCTACCTTCAGGATCTTTAAAATTGAGCGGAAGATGTACGGCCGTGAGGATCTTGATTTCCTGGAGCGTGTTTTCCAGAAGCTCTTGCTGAATTTCACTTGGTGAGTTGCTTTCCACCCATAGCTACGGTAATGTTATAAGGCTAACCTTTTAGGTGGGTGAACCGTAAGGACTCGGATGGAAAGAACGTTTTCGAAGGCGGGTTTCTTGGCCTCGACAATATTGGTGTGTTCAATCGGTCCGAGGCACTTCCTACTGGCGGTGTACTAGAGCAAGCCGATTCAACTGGATGGATGGCGTTTTATTCGCTGAACATGTTGAACATCGCTCTTGAATTGGCAAAGCATCGTCGGACGTACGAAGACATTGCTAGCAAATTCTTCGAGCACTTTTTGTTCATCAGTGATGCCATGACATACCGTGATGGGGACAAAGAAAACAGTTTATGGAACGACGATGATGGGTTCGTTTCTCCTCTGGCTCCGTATCCACTCACTGCTGATAAACTAAACTAGCTTTTATTACGATGCAATCTCGCATGGCGGCCCTACATCACAACAGATGCCTGTGAAATCGCTTGTCGGGTTGATTCCACTCTTCGCTGTTCTTACTCTCGAACCAGAAACTCTTAAGAAATTTTCAAGCTTCACAAAGAGGATGGACTGGTTTATCGACAACAGAACCGACGTTGCGGAGAGAAACATTGCGAGTATGAAGAGGCGTGGGAAGGGTGACAGATTGTTACTTGCACTCGTCAGTAGAGACAAACTCAAAAGGATTTTGGAGAAAATGTTGGATGAAGATGAATTCTTGAGTCCATACGGAATCCGATCGCTTTCGAAGTACCATGAGAAGCATCCGTACTTGATGAACGTTGACGGAGTTGAATTCAAAGTCGATTATGTACCTGGCGACTCCAACAGCTCGATTTTCGGTGGGAATAGCAACTGGCGTGGGGTAAGCAGTTCAAATCTTTGATTCGGCTTTTCTTGGATGGCTAACATTATTTCTGCAATAGCCTATCTGGCTCTGCGTCAATTTTCTTCTAATTGAATCGCTCCTACGGTTCCATATGTTTTACGGAAACAAGTTCAAGGTGGAATGCCCTACTGGTTCCGGTGATATGATGCATCTGGGCCAAGTGGCCGAAGAACTTCAGCATCGCCTGCAGCACATTTTTGCTAGAGATGACTTCGGTCGCCGTGCTTGCAACGCCAAAAGCGACATGCTCGACCATGATCTTAACTGGCGCGATCACGTCTTTTTCCACGAATTTTTCCACGGAGATGATGGAAGAGGTCTTGGAGCTTCACATCAGACTGGTTGGACTGGTCTCATAGCCAAGATGATCCATGACTCAGGTGTGAACTGCCGGCTTCCGCATACCCCGCGAACACCAGGTGCAGCTGCCAATCACTATTTTGATGACATCTTCTCTCGTGTGCCGAAGAAACCTCAACCCTTCCTGGGAAGACGCCACAGTACCAGAAGTATCGGTGACTTGGAGGAAGAGGAAGAGGAAGATCGGAAGGCTAGGGAACAGGATGATGAGGAGGTTTTGGAATATGTCAATCACCGCCTGAAGAGAGTGATGAGTATCAGTGGTTCAAGTGTTGTGGATGACCCTGGAGTCGATTTCGACACTGATTTCGAGGAACAATTGGATGAGGCCTAGAAGGTCTCTTCTGATGGTGTGGAGCGTTCTGAGGGTCGTCGATGCGAGGCTTTCCTAGGTAATTAGACACGTAGTAAAAGTTGTTTATTCCGAGTTGCCATTTGAATCATGTTTGCAGAGTTGCCTGCTAAATCATCGCTCAAGCAACCCGTAACCGTTAAGCCCTGATCGAATAAATGCCCATGACGTTCATATACTTATCTGCCTCAAAATGCCAATGTTACATACATTGCAAGTTTGTGCTTCCGAGTGCAATAGAGAACTAGTAGAAGGACCACAACCTCAAATACTCCTCAAAAAGAGAACCTGTCAAACCAAAAATCAATGCTAGCCTATGAAGAAGATAACCAGCAACTCAAAAACCCGTTCTTCTCTTTTTCTGCTTCCTCCCTCCATGTTTCCCTTTCTCAACTTGGCTCATTGTCATTCCACCTTGGTTCTTACTCTGACTCTGTGACATTTGCTGAGATCTCATCAGTCCATCTCCCAGCGGCGGCGGCTGACTTCCACCAAAAACACCAGCCAGTCCGACACCATCACCACAAGTGGCCCGATTAATCCCTCCTAGCCGTTGCTTCTCTTTCCTGAACTTCCTACGATCACGCCTATACCTTGGTACCCCTTCTTCCGGATCCACGAAGAACTCGAATTCCGACGGGTTTTCTCCCACTTTCCAACTGTCCAGGACGTGGCCCAAGTCCTCCGGGAGTTGGATACGAGTCTGGACATGGGCATAGGCACGGATTCGTTGGAGGGGCTCGTTCTTGGCGTCTTTGTTACTGTTGCTGCTATCGGGTTGGTCTTGAGAATGCGAAAAATCGGGGGGAGGGGTGATTGGAGCAAATTGGGAAGCTTGTGGAGGAGCGAGCTGTTCAAGGGTGGGCTTCACGTTTACTCCTATGCTCGCAAGCAAAACTTCGGTAGCAATGAGGCGGGAGAGCCGTTCTCGGCGTAGGCGGACGCGGCCGGGTATGTTTTCTGGAAGTGATGCAACGCGGGTGTTGACTAGGTTGTCGTATAAAGTTTGTACCGAAAACTCGGACGAGTCGTTTGGTACCAGAAGAGATCGGAAGAAGCTTTCAGGTATGAGGGATTTGGTTTCGTATGCATCGTTAACCCGAGTCGAGTCGAGTAGTGTTTCTATCCCGGTTTCCAGATTGGACAATTTGTCGAATAGTAAAGACGGCGCCCGAACATCGAGTCTGGTTGGTTAATTGAGAGGATCGGGACTTTAAATCCTGATTAAGACACTTACAGTGATGATATTCCAAGATTTCCACGTTCAACTCGATCCATTAAAAGTTCGGCGAGCCTGGCACAATAGCCTATAATCGAGTTTGTTGCATCGCCGTCCTGCACGGTATGAAGTTCCTCTTCTCCCTCTTGATATGCAGCGTCATAGAGCTCAAATAGATTCATCCGTCGGTGGCTTCCAGACCCATCGGACTTCCGGATGTGTCGATCGCCTGTTGGAGGCAATGCCTCACTATATGGAGGTTCCTTATCGACATCATCGTCTGAATCCACGACAAACACGGAGGTCCTATGAGCCAGTTGTAGTTCATTATTATCTTTGGTGCTGTATATACGTCGAGAAACTCTCATCTCTTTATCGATTGAAAATCCCACGAAGAAATTCACATCTTGGCCATTGAATGAGCTTTGAGGGTCATCAGAAACCTCTGCATTTCGAAGAGAACACGGTAGAATGGACATGCTGCTTGCAGACTTAGGTAGGTCTTCGTGAGCCAGGGGGGATGATAGCATGAAAGGATCGCCCAATACAGCTGGATCCCGCCACGATGAAAACTGATAGCATGTAGTCATAGAGGTCATTCGTGACCCAATTACGGCAGTTGTAACTGCATGCGTCAACAGTCTTCACGATATGGGTAAAACATAGAACCGTACCATCCTCTGAGCGAAAGAGATCTAGGTACATTGATACATCGTCACGATGCCGTCCATGCGGCCAGCTAAGCAGGGCACGTCCTGGCTGTCTAACATCTACCTGTGAGATGTGTGATGAATTGAGGACGAAGGCAACGTGGCCATCATCTATAGGCGGCCCTCTCTGAAGGTCAAGGATCCAGCTGCGGTCTCGATCGACGGGTAGAGCAATGCTGGAGGCCGAAGTGTTAGCCTAACTTGGTCAGCTGGATCCAGACATGCAGTACTCTGATAGAATATCACCCGTATATCGAAAAGGGCCGCAGTGTGCCGATCACAAGTCATAACAGTATTTAAATCCCCACCCCACGTTATTCTCCCCCATCCATTTCCCTTCTGTTCGTCACCAGTAATCATCCGACCTTCGGCTACGCAGTTTAACTTCATACCGAAGTTTTTTCGAGACGCTTCGTAGGAACCTTCAAGGTCTAACACCCGCCAATCGCCCTGATGGTCGATTATACCGAATTGCTTGTCGTACCACGGGTTGAAAGCTACATCTGCATGCTCGACTGTACCATCAGAGCCAAAAGGTATGTGCGTAACCAGGGGCTGCAGTGAGAGTCGACTTGAAGCCCCTTTCAACCGGGCGATGGCTCTATATATTCTAGTAAAACCAGACGTCCGCACGGCAAGCCGAGCTATTACCAAGTCAGCAGGCTGACATTCACTTATTGCTGATTGCAAGCAGACAGTTTGGACTATCGTCATGGTATGGGTTCCGAGCAAAGCATATTTGGCGTATGGGAGATTGAAGATGATGTAGAGATGTGGAGCGGGGTTTAATATATGGGATCGATAATTGCCGGCCGTCTGTTCCCTCAAAGGTGCGTTCTTCACTGTCCATTTTAGCTAGCACTAACACATCCAAAGCGTGTTAGTTTTATTCACTATTCGCTTAGTTCTTGCAGGAGAGTACCTAGGTCAGAACCTGTCTGGCCGCTGGCGAATGCCGTGACTTTAATGCGATTATTGTGACGTGATTTATCTGTTGCCCACCCAAATGCCATAAGACGGCCGGTGGCTGGGTCTAAAACATTGGTATTGGCTGCGAGGAGCTGCGACTCTTCGAAGTAGTTATCAATCCACTCCAGGGCAGGACCCATTTCTGGGGCATCTTGTGTCTATCACGGCCATCAATTAACCCATACAGTCGATTGGGCAGTCTCACACATCAAGAATGCTTACCAGACATCGAGCCCACCACTTCTTTGAGTTTGTGCGGGTAGAGGCAGCAGGGTCATCCAGCAGCAGCGAGCGACCAAAGATAGTCTCTGGGTTGGTAACGGGAAAGAGGCGGAATCCTCGGTTGCGTTGACGTTGGAATTGCCATTGGCGAGTATGCGGGTTGTAGGTTGTGCAGTTCATGTGACAGGTACTACTTGGGATCAAACAGAACTTGAGAAGTGCAGTATGTGATATACTATGATAGGGGTGAGTGTCGTGCAATAGCTGGGCTGCTGATGTCTTGCAGATTGCATCGTTTTCAACAGTGCGACGCCAGCGGGATGTTCAAAGCAGTCGGGTTGTAATATGGCAGAAGTACCTAGGTAGCAATGGGCATTGCTAAATCCACTATGAATAGTAGCGTATAGAGACTCGTTACTTATTGATCAATTGTTTGATCCTATTTAGAGTAGAAAAACTCTCAGACATTCTTCAATTTATTATCCCACGTTTCAGCCACCACAGGTGGCGGAATTTCCGAAACTGCAACCCTGACTGGCCTCGAATCAGGCTCTCAATTGCACTAAGATGAAAATGGAAGTGACAAAAAGGGAATAGTGTGGTGAGGGAAGAAAGTTGTGAGAGAGCCTGGAGACCTCGCTCCACACAGGTCAACCCGGTTAACATTTCAACACAGCTGGATTTGTACGGAAAGAAGAGTTTAAGGGAACAGAAATAAACTTTATATGGGGCACTAAGCAAGTCAGGCAAAATTTGTGGTGTAAAGTGAACAAGAGTGACTGGATCAAGCTGGCAACATCCTGGATCAAGCTGGATCAGCTTCAGATTAAGGCTGCAGTAAGTGCAAATGTGATGGAATTTTTTAAAAAAACTCGGCATTGACTCAGGTAGATGTAAACTAATACCCCCCAAAAGCTCAGCTCTCTGGAGGTAATTTGAATTTTTGGTGGGGTGATGTCTCCAGGCCCTTTCACCTCACTTTTCTTCATGATCTCAATTTGGATCAGACTCACCATTTTGGTTAGTATAAAATCACGTGAGATCAAGGGCCGAGGTACGAGGCCAAACCCTGACTGTGCGACACAAAGACAGTTGTGCTACTTAAAGTTTATAACTAGTGCGGCTCTCATGGCTCGACAGGGATTCGCAACCTCACACGTCTGCCCCTCCAAATTCCAAATTTTTCTTCTGAGGACATCTCGGCGACGGCTATCTACATTCCTTCGGGCAACCAACCAACCAACAACAAAGCCAACGCAAACATGTCCTCCATGAAAGTTGACACTGCTGGTTCTGGCCCCGAAGTTGTATGTTTTGCTGCAAATTTAATGCATTTGACTCAACTAACGCGCACTCTAGGTGGCCGAGCTCTTCGACACAATCTTGGTATATCAAATATGCCCGATGTTCATTCATTCGCACTCTTCTTAAGCGTGGCGCTTACTAGATATCGGCGGGTTTAGGTGCTTGACTTTGGGTATGCTTTCCGTATATTTCTTCTAGTCAGCTGCTAACCACCGGATTCATCTTTGCAGATCCCAATATAGCCACCTGATCACTCGCCGTCTCCGCGAACTCAATGTTTACGCCGAGATGCTTCCATGCACGCAGAAGATCGCTGAATTGGCGTGGAAGCCCAAAGGTATTATTTTGTCTGGGTCCCCCTACTCAGTCTACGACGCAGAGGCGCCCCATGTTGATCCTGCGGTATTCGATTTGGGTGTAAGTGGTTATATTCTACGCTACAACTTTAAGGATATCCAGTTTTGACAAATTTAGGTCCCAATTCTCGGCGTCTGCTATGGCCTCCAGGAAATCGCTTGGAACCACGGAAAGGATGTCTGCGCTGGTGAGCGCAAGGAGTACGGCCACTCCATCCTAACCGTCACCCGCCACACTTCTGCAGCCAGCCACATTGATATCCTCTTCTCCGGAGTAGACAACGAGCTCGATGTATGGATGTCTCACGGCGACAAGCTGGGTGCTCTCCCATCCGGTTTCCTCACGATCGCTACTACCCCTAACGCACCGTTCGCCGGTATTGCTCACTCTGAGAAGCCCTTGTACGGAATTCAGTTCCACCCTGAGGTTACTCACACTCCTAAGGGCAAGGAGCTCCTTGCGAACTTCGCCGTCAAACTCTGTAATGCCAAGCAGAACTGGACAATGGACAGATTTGTCGACACTGAGATTGAACGCATACGTACCATCGTTGGACCTACTGGCCAGGTTATTGGAGCCGTCTCGGGCGGTGTCGACTCAACTGTTGCGGCCAAGCTGATGCAAGATGCCATTGGGGACCGCTTCCATGCCATTCTCGTCGACAACGGTGTGATGCGTCTGAATGAGTGTGAGGTTGTACACGAGACTCTAACCAAGCACCTCGGAATCAATCTGACCGTGGTCAATGCGAGTGAGGAATTCTTGACCAAGCTGGAAGGTGTTGAGGATCCGGAGAAGAAGCGCAAGATCATCGGCAACACTTTCATCGAGGTGTTCCAGCGCGAGGCGGAGCGTGTGATGAAGGAATCCGGCGGCGATGTCGACTTTTTGCTCCAAGGAACTCTATACCCTGATGTCATCGAGAGTATCTCTTTCAAGGGCCCCAGCGCTACCATCAAGACCCACCACAACGTCGGTGGTCTCCTCAAGGATATGAAACTAAAGCTTATCGAACCCCTTCGTGAACTCTTCAAGGACGAAGTTCGCGTTTTGGGTACCAACCTTGGTATCCCAGAAGAGCTTGTCTGGCGCCACCCCTTTCCTGGACCAGGCATTGCTATCCGAATCCTAGGTGAGATCACCCCGGACCAGATCCGCATCGCCAGACAGGCGGACCACATCTATATCTCCGAAATTAAGGCAGCTGGTCTGTACCGCCAGATCTCGCAGGCATACGCAGCACTCCTGCCAGTCCGCGCTGTGGGGGTTATGGGTGACAAGCGAGTGTACGATCAAGTAATCGCGCTCCGGGCCGTAACGACAACGGATTACATGACAGCGGATTGGTTCGATTTTGATGGTAAATTTTTGCGCAAGGTTGCTACTAGAATCGTCAACGAGGTCGATGGCGTATGCAGAGTGCTTTATGATGGTGAATAGTCTCTAAACCGTTGAAGACATTTGCTGATAGTGTCAAAATACAGTTACCCAGAAACCTCCAGGAACTATCGAGTTCCAGTAAGAGAGCTTATCGTTGGTGATTGGGTTCTGGGTTTTGCGTTAGGTTTGTTTTTGGCTGGGTTAGGTTTTGGGATTTGATAAATATAGAGGTAGAGGGATGGCCCATAGACAATATATTGTGGACTTGCTCTGGTATCCTATTTGTTGATGCATCATATATTCGCTGTTGGGCGGGCAGTTCAGTTAGTATCATTGCGGGTGAAGACTCAATGCCAGACACCGCAACGCATGCCCTTGGGCACTTTGCAATTACTCGTACAATAAAGAGTTCAGGCTGGAGATTTGACTGTGACCACTGCTGAAAACTATGATCGACTTCTCATAAAGTCCCGAATCTATGCATTACGTTCTTTGGATAGGTACAAGTGTCGTACATGATATCATTGACACTAAGCCTGTCTTCTGCTGGAGCGTCGTAAACCGTCAACTTTAAGCTTTTTCTCGTCCAGGTTTTCGACACCCTCGACTTCCTTAGCCGTGATTTCTGTATTGTCCAGTTCATCAGGTTCGGCTTTGATACCCTCTTGCTTGGATATAGTCTTGCTCTTCGCCAATGTCTTTTCTGCCGTATTTTGGGAATCAGGTGTTGGCTCCGCCTGTTTCTTGCTTCGTCCACGGGCACTGATTTTTCTAGGTGGGGTTGAATCCTCTTTCAGTGCACTTCTGTCATCCTCGTCGTCTTCCGGCTTTGCTTTTTTTCGCTTTCCGCCACCGTTTGGTTTCTTGTCTTCCCCAGCCACAGGACCCACTTTTCTCTGTAACTTGCGAATATAGGCACTCGTTCTCCCACCAACTGTGAGGAACTCTACCTGTTCGCCGCTCGGCAACTTGTTGACATTCTCGCCCTTTTTCCCCTTTCCCCAACGATGCAACATCAGCCAGTTCTTTGGAAACTTGGAGTTATCAGCATCTGTCTCAACTGCAGTCTTGGTCACATAACATAGAGCGCTATGCAGATCGGCAACATGAGACTCATCAAGGTTATGAGTGTAGCATTCTGGATGAAGTCTGGCGTGGTACAGTATCTCGTCGCTGTCGATAATGGTCAGCAAAATCTACACGATGCTTAATGTTTACCTCAATCAATTGCATGCTCACCCGACCCAGTTCCCAACCCCGGCAATGGCGCTTTGATCAAGCAACCATGCCTTGATGGGTACCTTACGCGCCTTCAACCGTGTCTGCAGCCATTCTAAAGATACTGGCTCCTGTACAGGGTCTGGACCATTCTGATTGAGGGGGGCGACACTTCGTAGATCATGGCCATTGGCGAGGTCGATAATCCGAACTTTGGCAAGGCGACGTTTGTCGACGAATGCAATCTCGTTGTCGGAATCTCGAAGCTTGAAGACGAACTTGTGGAATTTAGGAGGCCAATCCGTTTCTTCTGGCTTCTCTGTTGCACGGTAATGCGAGAGTGGATCATTCTTGAAATGGACCCAACCAGTCATGCCTACATAATCAGCCATCGGCATATAGTAAAGACATCTTTGATTGGGGTTATATACCGAGGTGCATGAGTGGATGAGGAGACTTGTCCATCACGAGCCAGAAATATTTACCATGCTGCTTTGCTGCTTGCACGGTTCGACCTTGGAGTTTTTCCGCGAATTCTTCGGCCGATGTGTCCTTGAAGAGAACGGAATCATCCTGAGCTTCCACCGAAGCGATGGTCTTCCCGACTAGATGTCTGTTCAAGCGCCCAACGACTCGGGCTACCTCTCCAATCTCGGGCATGTTGTATGATGAGCAAATGATAAGTAGGGCTACTGTTGGATACTCAGATGGTTAGATAGTTTTGGGGAGCTGAGCTTCACCAAGCTAGAGCAGAGCTGCAGAAGGCTTGGCCAGTCAGTCTCAGCACCTCATCAGCAGCTAGTAAACAAAAACGGATAGATTTCGTTAAGAAACCGGTGATTCGCTCCTTCACCAAGCGAACTTAATAAACATATATGCAAGCCCGTGGATATACATGTGAATGCATATATGCCCATGTGCTGTTTGTCATACCTAGGCACTCACACACCCACATGCACTCGTCTCCTCTGCAATTATTGATTTTACCTGCATCATTCGTGCATCATTGGCTGTGACGGAATCCTACAGGCAAAAGCTCCATCTCAATTGTAAGAACTTCTTGAGCGCCCACTTTTTAGTGGTAAATTCGAATGGTTGATAAAAATTCAGGTCCACAACTGATCTTGAATTCGAGCTCCATCCCGAACAACCGAGCGAGACTTTAAACATCGATTTCTCAATCAAATCTATCGGCCGGAATTTTGTCCAGAGCACCGCGGTACCATAACCACCAGGTACTATTCACATCTCAAGATAATCCTTTACGATGCTAATTAATATATTTCACAACTTGTAACTACCAGACCTGCATTCCTGTCGCTGGGGGCAGAGAAAATAATAAAAACTTCGACATTGGCCAACTTTGTTCTGGCTGATGGAACTATGGCTATAGTCAATACATCAAGGCTGTGAGACACCTTGACCACCGGAGAAGATGGGAACCACCAAAGTTCGGATAATTCTCAAACCTGTGAACCCTAGGGTGGAATTCAGGGTATGTTGTTCATCCGTACGTACCATGCCTTTGGTCGCCAGGCACGCAATCGGTTCACATCAGTATTACCTTAAATTGCGACATTCAAAATGCCCTAGCAATATATAGACCACTTCTCTCTCTCTCTCTTACAATACTCTTCACAACTTCCAATCTGACTATCACTTGATCCTGGTTTCTCTCTTCTCCAGCATCTCCAAGTCTGCGATGCCAAATCTCGCACCCACGGGTCTTCCAACTTTGCTTTCAGAACCTGATATGGTCATTACGGCTTCTTCAATCGATGGAACTGCTAGCTCCAAGGCTAATTGCTTGAATGTCTCCGAGAACGAGAGGTATCTGGTAGCATCACCATACACCGGTGCCGGGCACCTGCTCGATCTTTATACGCTCAACAAACCTCAGCAGCTCATGGCCAAGGCACTGACCACCATGTGTCCCCTCTCTGCATCATATGCTACTACTCCATACCTGGATGCATTCAACTGGCAAGAGGTCATTAAAATGATTGAAACTCTTGCCAACAGTGAGGGATATATATTCCCTAAAACATCATTCTATGTCATCGTTTTTCGTTCTCGTGTTCCACCGACTTCGGATTCGCGGTACCTCGAGGAATTGGATCTAGTGGCGCATGAGGAGGCAGTTAAGAGCGGTGGTTTACTGAAATACTGGTTTGGAGTTCCAGATGTGAACGGGAGGAACTTGGCGACTTGCTTATGGCGTGATCTGAGTGACGCAAAGTTAGGCGGTGCTGGGAAGGTGGGTCTAATTGACAGATACTCGAGTCGATTGATAGTTGCTGATAGATGTAGGGTCATGCGAGAGCTATGGAGGAAGTTCGTGGACTATATCTCGAATGGCATGTTGAGAGGTTGCGGCTCACGGTTGAAGGCGGGGTGAAAGGCTACAACATCGTCAAATGGATTGACTAAAGTGTATATACCCCATAGACTACTGATATTTTTTTCGGCGTTTTGCATACACTCTCACTCGACATCTTTGGTGTTTTCGTAGGCGTTTTTGATTCCTGATATTAGCACCATGTACTCTACATGTAGGATATCGAATACTATGATACGAATGTGTACTTCATCTGCTGCTAACTTAGGGTACCCAGTGTCGTACTACCTGTTTGAAGTGAGTCCAAGGGATATAGTCCGCACAAAATACCCAATAGTACATACTTCTCCACTACGAAAAGATACATGGCGGGTGGCTATCCTGATGCTTCTCCAAACCCAGTGCTGAGCACTGGCTGGGGTTGGGATCGATTGACCGGCAATCTGCAGGTCCCTCATGCAGCTTCCAAATGAAACATTTCCGATATGAGATGCCGGTTAAGAGGAGAGTAACGACAAGAGGTCCGGTTGAATAGTTTACTGCAATTATCAGATATATCATTCATTATAAATAATTGCAAGGTCGTGCTAGTGATAATGTGTAGTTGTCGATGCCGAGCTAAAGCAAGGCAGGTGCTGTTAGGGTGTGGTTGGAGAGAAACCCCGCTGTACCCCTGGTGAACAGCAAAGTAAAACTATATCTACGCCCCACCTCCCGCAAAGAGTTTCTTCATCCGCCCTTCCTCTCTCTTCCTCTTCCTTCCCTCAAAACCACACCCCCTCAATCATCTCACTGGTACGTCCATCATCATCAACCGCACTCAGTACCTGTTCTCGTCCAAGTCTAATTGCATTTAAAATCTTCAGTAAATCGAATCAATATGTCTGCTCCTGCTCAGAAGTTCAAGGTCGCCGACATCGTAGGTTTCCCATTCTATCGCGGCAAAATAAATTGCTTCGATAGTTGTCAGCCTTGCGGAGGACGTTACTGATGATTGAGCAATAGTCCCTTGCAGCATTCGGCCGCCGTGAGATCGAGTTGGCTGAGAATGTATGCATCCTCTCAGAGTTTTCTTTCAATCATGGCCATTACTGACATCCGAAATAGGAAATGCCTGTCAGTTGCACCAATCATCCGTATAACACAGCAATCGTACATACAGAACTGACGTGGTGTTGAAAAAAGGGTCTGATGCAAACTCGGACCAAGTACGCACAGGAGCAGCCGTTGGCTGGTGCTCGTCAGTAACTCCATTACTCTCTGCTTTGCTATTAAATAAGATTGACTAATGCCTATTTCTAGGTATTGCTGGATGTCTTCACATGAGTACGTCGGATTTTCAAACCTGCTCTGCTGTTTGCTGACCAACAAATAGCTATTCAGACTGCGGTTTTGATTGAGACCCTCACTGCCCTTGGTGCTGAGTGCACATGGACTTCCTGCAACATCTTCTCCACCCAAGACCACGCTGCTGCAGCAATCGCTGCTGTCGGTGTTCCTGTGTAAGTTGTTCTGAACTGCTATCGGTGTCAAATGCATGCTAATATAAATTAGCTTCGCCTGGAAGGGTGAGACCGAGGAGGAATACAACTGGTGCTTGGAGCAGCAGCTTGGCGCATTCAAGGATGGCAAGCAACTGAATCTCATCCTTGATGACGGTGGTGATCTCACTGCCCTTGTCCACAACAAATACCCCGAACTCCTCAAGAACTGCTACGGTGTCTCTGAAGAGACCACCACTGGTGTCCACCACTTGTACAAGAAGCTCAAAGAGGGCAAGCTCCTTGTTCCTGCTGTCAACGTCAACGACTCCGTTACCAAGTCCAAGTTTGACAATTTGTATGGATGCCGAGAATCTTTGATCGACGGTATCAAGCGTGCTACCGATGTTATGATTGCTGGAAAGACTGCTGTCGTCGCCGGTTTCGGCGATGTTGGTAAGGGTTGTGCTATGGCCCTTCGTTCAATGGGTGCTCGTGTTATGATCACAGAAATCGACCCCATCAACGCACTTCAAGCCGCCGTTTCCGGCTACCAGGTACTACCTATGGCCGAAGCTGCCTCCAAGGGGCAGATCTTCGTTACGACCACGGGCTGCACCGATATCTTGACCGGCAGGCACTTCGAGCAGATGCCCAACGATGCCATCGTCTGCAGTAAGTACTCAGTTGCCTTTTATGGTAATGATAATGTGTACTAAAGACTATAGACATTGGTCACTTTGACTGTGAAATTGACGTTGCTTGGCTCAAGGCCAACGCTGCCAGCGTTGTCTCCATCAAGCCCCAGGTCGACCGTTTCCTCATGAAGAACGGCAGACACATCATCCTTCTCGCCGAGGGCCGTCTTGTCAACCTGGGTTGTGCCACCGGCCACTCTTCTTTTGTCATGTCCTGTTCCTTCACCAACCAGGTCCTTGCTCAGATCATGTTGTACAAGAGCCAAGACCAAGCTTTCACCAAGAAGTACGTTGAGTTCGCGAAGACTTCTGGCAAGCTTGATGTTGGTGTTTATGTCTTGCCCAAGATTCTCGATGAGGAGGTTGCCCGTCTGCATCTTGCTCATTTGGGCGCCAAGTTGGAGCGTTTGAGCAACAAGCAGGCCGAGTACATTGGATTGGCACCTGAGGGACCTTACAAATCTGAGATGTATGTTTCTCTTTTGCCCCAACGACGTATTGGTCTTATCATCTGCTAACTGCGTATTCCGTAGGTACCGCTACTAAGCGAACTTCCGTGTCAATATTGCGAGAACACTTTCGTAGCATAGACCACATAAAAGTAATTGTCTTCAACGGCATCTTTTAGGGAAATGGGCTGGTGTTTTCATTTGAAAATCATTTTATTTCATTTTATGTTTTTTTTTGGGATGGGGCGTACTTGGAATTCAACACCAATGGGGTCTTTTATGGGTTGTGTACTTTTCATTTCCGGTTTGGCATGTCTACATTCATGCATTGGAGCCAGGTGCGAGTGCTCAGAGAAGAGAATGGGGTTTCCATTCATTCAATATACAGACTGACACCAACTGTGAACGTTCTTGATACTTGTATATGCACCCTAAGCGCCAAGCCATTGCCATCCGAAGCTCAATGCAACCACGAGGGAGGTGAGAGATACTCCTGAGTCCTGAACCAGTAAACTGGTCCTATCAAATATCTTCAGGAATCAGGTCAGTTGAAGTTACCTAACTGCCATTCACCTTCCTTCGACGGCAAACAGTATCCGAGATAACCTCCATGAATGCCTCTGCTCAATCCATATCTCCGCGCTTTCTTCCGCTCCACCATCCCCGCACAATGTACGCCAGTTCAAGACTATGTAAGCTGCGCTGCCGCGTATGCGCTCTACGCGATCGCATGTGCTCCTGTTAAATTCCCTGAGGACGTTGTGCTGACAGATTGACTTGTAGATACTGCTGGTTCCTACCACCGAGATCTTGACGAACGCGCGGGATCGCGAATCGGGGTCTATGTACGTAGACCTTGTAGGGGCTGAAGAATTTCTGGCAAGCCATGTGCTGCGTATTCCCAATAGTGTGGCAGGCGCGCAGAACGTGGGTGGCAGGGAGATTCGGGGGAAGGCGAAACAGTTTACAACGTTCAACGGGAGGATAGTGGTAGTGAAGGATACTTGGGTCTATTCCAATAAAGGTAGGGTGTCTTATTGAAACGGATCTCTAGGTACCTCGGATTGATGGGCTGATGAGATGGGGAGTCATAGGCTTCAGAAACCTGAACCAGGTGCAGCTTCTCCACGATACTTTGTACTATCCGGACGTTAGCGAACCACAGCAATGGCTCATCTACATGATCTCGAAACCGCTTATTGGATCGCTAGAATACGTTCCGACCATTCCACCATACTTGCGTGAAAAGACAGCAAAAGCAGATCAGCAGCTAAACGCTGGTTCATCTCACAGCTCCGGAAAGAAGAAAATTGTACGATCATTCAACGACCTACTGACGATGTTTCCTATGATTGCACGCCAGATGCAACCCGGTCTAGAGAAGCTGTTTGAAGACTTTGAGATTTCATTCAAGAAGTTCAAGCCTTTGCAGCTTCCTCCGCCATCCCCAGCATCCTCGCGATCTGGCGGCTCAATTCTCTCATCAAGGGCATCGGCGCATTCCACGGTTAATGGCGACATCTATAAGCAAGCTGCGGATGAAAGCGAGATACGAAGATCATTGGAATCAGCAATAACGGCAGCAGTCGATCTATTCCAACGGGTGGACCAATCACAGTTGGACTTGTTGGCTTCTACAACTGACCTCACAGGCCCAACTGTTGACCGTCTGATTGAAAGATATGTGGCGGAACAACTTCATGACACAACACTATTTCCCAGGCTCTGCGCAACTCAAGCAATTCAGGATGATGAACTTGAACAAAAGATACTCGAAATGGACAATGTAGACCTCAGTCAAGTTGGTATACCATCCATTGAACAACAGGAAAAGAAAAGCCTCTCGGACCGCATAGCCCGTGGGATCATATCTCTCAAGAAGATTGGGGGAGCAAAGTCACCGCAAGCCATGGTAGAGCATCTTCTTGAAACGGCACGAACATTGACCAAAGTGGATGACAAAGACGTTGCGACTCGCGACTCTGTTGCAACTGGGGAGAAGTTTACTACTACTGTGGTTACCATGAATGCGGATATGCTTGTTTCGCTGTTATTGATTGTGGTTATTAGGGCGAAGGTGCCTAACCTGCATGCTTGCCTAAGCTACATGAGAAATTTTGTGTTTGCGGAGGATGTCGAGCAAGGCGAGATTGGATACATTCTTAGTACACTCGAGGCAGTCTTGTTTCACATTGCGCAAGATCATACATTGAGAGCTGCCAGCCGGGCGAACGAGAAGTTATGGCGATGTGTCAAGCAAGGGAATATTAAAGCGACTAAGAAAATTCTGGAGAAGGATATGCACGAGAAAGCGAACGAAGAAATTCCGTCTAGTGGGGATGTATCAGACGAGGATGAAAGTTTAATCTCTGGTGTTGATGCACTGTCTTTTGATGGCACCCGCGAGGATGATTCTTCCTCCTTGGAACTTCCTACCACTCTCAATGGAGTTTCCTCACCACTTGAGATGTCAGCGAGTGATGGCGGTGTCAATGGTATCTCTAAACATCCCGAAGCCAGTACAACGGCCAGAAGGTCTTCCATCGGTTCACCGCGGTCAAAAGATGGATTTTCGAATGGTACAGTCCATATATCAAATGCTGAGCCAGTAAAAATTCCCAGAGAAGATCCGCCGGAAGAGGACGACCGTGAAGCTGATACTAATAAGGACGATAACGAGAAGCCTAATATTGATGGAACATCCCTAGATAAAGAAGGTCCACCGCCTTCTGAGGATGTGTTTGATGGGCCAACTTCTCCGTCAACCGGTGTTTCTAATGTCCGTATTGAAGAGCTTCGGACGAATGAAAACGATGATAATGATTCAATCAAGAGTGTTCAGCTCCAGCCTTTGAAGTCGTTACCTAATCCTCGAATAGCTATCACAAGATTTGATGTCCAAGGGCCAAATAGGTCCTCTTCATTGAAGCTGAGATTTCCCCGAAGCCGCAGCCAGAGTGCGGGCAGCGTGTCTAGCATCGCAACAATTAGTGATGTTTCGATATCATCAATGATATTATCGAGAACTGGCACCAACCAGAGTCAAGCCAGGGATGCATTCTCCGCTGAGAAGCTATCCAGGACGCGGAATCCTCAGGGAGAATCGCTCCTCATGATGACTATACAACATAAGAAGCCAGGGATGTTGCGATATCTCCTAGATACTCCATTTTTCGACGTCAACTTTATTTTAGAGGATGTAAACAGTGATGGGGCCACGCTATTGACTGCTGCTGTTCAAGTCCAAGATATGGCATCTGTCGATAAACTGCTAGAGGAATTACTCAGACTATCCGACGAGGTTCTAGAACAATACCTGCAGAAGCCAGATGTCTTTGGCAGGACAGTTGCACATTATCTATTCTGCACCCCGGACTTGATCAACCGCTTGGGTCGATGGCTGCCATGGAGACGCAAAGACAAAAATGGTCAGACGCCACTGTTCGCTCTGTGTAGATCATATGACCATCAAGAGTATAGGGAGATGGTTGGAATGGCTATCAAGCAGGCACAGGTATCCCAGCAGGACAACGAAAAGCTTCACCTGGATGAGCATGTTGATTCGAAAGGAAACACGTTACTTCATATTGCTGGTGACCCTGGCGTCGTTCGGATGTTGTTGAAATGCGACTCCGATGTTAATGCAGTCAATGAAAAGGGTTTCACACCATTAATGGTTGCAAGTAAGTACGGAAGAGTGGAAATGGTGCGAACGTTCTTTGGCGATGCGAGGGTGGATTTGTTGGCAAAAGAGTTACGTGGGTTGACTGCAGTGGATTTGGCGAAAGATGACGATGTGCGGAACCGAATAGACGGTAATATATATACCATTGCAAATGGATTTTGCCGTTGCTAACGTTGTTCAAGATCTTGTGTTGTTCCAAAATCTACCTGCAGTGGACGGAAGGGTGACTGCTGTTGTTCGATCCTTCTTCGTGGAGGATGCAAGTATCCGGGTGGTTCTTAAAAGTGGCGCGCCATCTGCTGAGGAGTCGTCAACGTTCACAGTTACCACATGTCGAAGATCTCTGACCGACTTCCAGTTTCTTGCCAAGTGGTTACAGTTCGAAAATCCAGCTTCATGGCTGCCTGCGCTACCAGTGTCAAGGAGCCCTTACCAAATTCCATCCAAACCTTCGCGCGCGGTATTAAGGGATATCCAGCTTCGTGTCAACAACTTTCTGCGAACACTATTGATGCATCCGACCTTTTCTACTCATGAATTGCTTTGGGAGTTCTTTTTGGTTCCAGAGATGCAGCAAGAATCTTTGACAGTGCGCAGCAAGAAGAAGGCGGAGGCTAGGGCTGAAAGGGTGCACGAAGAGTTCACTCCGATAGAGAATGTACGAGAGGTCGAAATGTTTGTGTCTCACGCCAAGGACTCTGTCAGAAGTATCAACTACGCCTGTAATAGTGTCACAAGACGAGCAACTGTTATACGCACTACCCTAACAGGTATAAGATGCCTCCTTTCCATCTTTGTACGTTACTGATCAAGAAGCAGATCTTCCTGAAGCATATAAGAATACCATCCGTCATCTCAACGGACTCAAATTCCTGCAAGGCACCCCACAACTTACCGCTCTCACTAAGCTCACCGAAGTCCTTACGCCAAGTGAATCACATCCTTACAGTATTTTCCTCGAAGACCTCCGAAATATTCAAGCCTCCCTTTCTGGTGTGGCAAGTGCACTCGAAAGACCTCGACAAGTCATCAACGAAATGGGGACCTTGCAGAAACAAATTGATCGCCACATTGTGTCACTACGACGGTCGGATCGATGGCCACTCGGTTTGCTGGACGATACCAGGGCCAAATACCACCAGGAGGCTGCGGCAAAGGCGCAGGCAGCACATCGTAACCGACTCGAATTAGCCAGTGAACTAAGATATACGCAGAGCGTTGCTGCACAGGAGTTAGCTGCGTTTCACGAAATGCATACGAAACAGGCTCGAAGAGCTATCAGAGAGCTAGCGCGAAAACAGGTGGTGGTAGAGAATGACCGTCTGGAAGGCATGAAGAGGGCTTTGAAAGGTATTAGGGACGCTGCAATCTAGCCTAGTCCGCGCCATTTTTGTAGATTTTTATGGTTTATTGCGGGATAGAGAGGGAGAGGATGGGTAGCGATACTGTACTTATTCACTTGAATAGGGAACTTTAATTGGAGTGACGAGCTGTTTGTTTTGGTGCATCATGTAGTTTATTTGGTTTTAGGGGGACCTCTCTCTGGTGGTGTTTTCGGAGTCATCTCATTTGTAACGTTACATTTCTTTATGTCCTGGTCGGATGGACTTGTAGAGTATTTTGGAAGTTGTCCCGCGAACAGAGGTATTAAACACATGTACCGCAGGTAAATGAAACCCAAGGTGATGGATTCAATGAGTGTGGGATAATTCTCTATCGTGGTTTGAGGGGCTAATTGATCAGGGACATCGGCGAGCACTTTTATCGTATCCTACCCTATTACAATGGATCGAGATTAAATCCAGTACGCAAGCGAAGAAATTGCGTTGGGAATCTCCTATCAATAACTGTCGCTTTTGGCTGCGTTAGGGCGATCTGTGACATCACTGGTGACTTATAAATCAACTTCTTGATATCAACCAGCGACAAATTCCAATTCTACTCAGACAAAGATTCACAAGTCTCAGCACTTTAAAATTCAAGCGGATATGTCTTCATCAGAGAACTCCAATCTCATGTCAACTGGGGACGGATCAACGCCGTGAGTTACTTCAATGTTCGAGCTGCACATCCGCCCAATTAACAAACCTTCCAAAGTTATGAACAGGTTATTTCTACCCTTGACGATGCTCCTCCGAAGGAAAAAGAAGTAGGGCAGCTTAAAAGTTAGCGAATTCGTTCCCCCTAAGCTGCTCGTCAATGCTGTTTTTCTGACATTGGCTAGATGCTCTTCCTGTAACTGAAGAACGCGCCCGAAGTGAGGACAACGAAGCAAAGGCGGCACACGACGAGAGCGCCACCGAGTGCTGCCTAAGAGGAGAGAGTACCAAGGCGGGAGTGCCTTCAACTGGTCAAGGTACTGTTTATCTCATTGTGCAGTCATCGAAGCAATGGGGCTGATGAGTAATAACACAGTAAACATTGCCGGTGGCGTTTCGTCGGAATCGACGAGGAAGGCTCAAGGCTATGGGACTAAAGAAACCGAACTGCGCGAAGACATTGGTGCTTAAAGTTGAAATACCTAATTCAATTGCGATGCACATCGGCGACACATAACTTTAGCTGGTTGATGCAGTCTATCTTGTAAAGTACCCAAGTCTAGTTAATTCCAGTTACTGTACCGGGCTTTGTGCTTCGTACCGGGCTTCATGTTTACAGGAAATTTGAGTTCGTACCATCAAGGCTTACACACTTTTGAATTCGTACTGGCAGGGTTACAATTATTATGTGGTTAGGTATCTGGAATATTATCGAAATATCGATATTGTTTGGAGGCTTGAGTACAGAGCCAGCGAGTATTATCTAGAATGTTCCATTGACAGAACATTGAACCGAAAGTAGTAGAAGATTCTAGTAGTGTTGGCATGTAATCCGGTGGTGGCAAATGGTGGCAAAGGCCATGCAACTATCACCATACTCTTGTACTATTTAATTCAAGTCTTTCTTCTTCTCTCATGCCTGTATACCATAGAATAAATTCATACAGTTCGCTTCTTAATATTGGCAATATATTTCCCCTCCCTCCATATACTCGATATGGCACCTTTGCACTCACAGCCTAGTGTGGCCATGTTCTTCAAAAAAATCTCGGCAGAACAGTTCGCTATACAAGTTGCAAATCAAGCAGTCCACGAAACTGCGGGTCAAAGTGTGACACCAACTATCGATCCGATAGAGAAACGCCGAAAAGCAGTAAAACTTGCAGTACGGCGGAATAGAGAATGAAAAAAGTTGAAGGAAGTTGAAGTTGGATTGGGAGATATGAATACTGGAAAGCGAATAAAGCAGGCTACTCTCAATGCACCTCGAGATATCAGTAACCTGCACATGCCAGCAATAAGTCACAACACCAAGCGACAAAAGCGGTTCAGAAATGATGATGGTATTCAAAGAAAGACAAACTGGTTACATCCTATTCTTTGGCCCTTGATTAATGCTGCAGCCATACGACACAATTTCATGGCAGCCAGTATTGTCAAGGATCTTCAACTAAGATTTTTGCAGGAGGGACACTTCAACAGATTATGGAAAAGTACTGTCCACTCTTGGATTGAAACTGATAAATCACCACGTACTTGGAAACCTGAAGTCCTTAAACAAGTTGAAACTGGTACAACTTGGAAACCTGGTACTGGAAGAATCAGAATTCTGGATCCCTATCCAGAGGTTATTGAGGCAGCCAAAAAGTCTCTTCTTGCAATGCGACAAGCATCTTTACCTGTGAATGTATCAATTGCAAGGCACATTCTCCTTGGAATAATTCAGTCAAAATGTCCTCAGATTCTATCTCAACCTCGTAATCTGAAACATAGCCAAGATTCTCCGGTTCTGTCTATCTGGACTGTACGTGACTTTCTGAGGCGTGAGTTGAATTGGACTGTACGTTGCAGTACGAAAGCTGGTCAAAAGCTGCCAGTTAACTGGGAGGAACTCTGTGAAAAGACCTTTTTCCGATTTGTTACTACAATTCTCAAAGAAGATATTCACCAATCACTGTTAATCAATCTCGATCAAACAGGAATCATTCTGATCCCAGGAGGAACTCAATGCACATATGATGAGAAGGGTATCCGCCAGGTAGCTTTGTATGAAAAAGAGGAAAAATGGGCATTTACAGTTGTACTCATCACCAGTGCAAATGGATTGGTGTTGTCAGTACAGGCGGTATGGAAAGGGAAATCTGAAAGATTTCTACCTGCTCTTGCAGTAGATAAAAGTTGACGTACAGAAGCAGAGAGTGCTGGCTTTTGATTTGTTCTAAATTCAAAAAATCACTGGAGTAACCTGGATACAATGCAACAGCTTATTACTGATATTATTTTGCCTTACCGCCAGTGAATAATAACGAAATATCATCTGTCACCTCTGGCAAAGGTTATTCTATATTGGGATTGCTGGAAAGTTCACCGGAGTGAGGCTATGAGAAATTGGATCAAGGAAAACTACTCGTTATGGTTAATTTTAATTTTTGTTCCCGCTGGCTGTACTGGAGTTTTTCAACCCTGTGATGTTGGACTTCAATGAGTATTCAAACACCATATCCAACTTGCAGCTGGGGAGTTCTTTGTAGAGGAGGTGAAGAAACAACTAGACAGAGGGAACACTCCAGAGGAAATACGAATTTGTAATAAAATAGGTCCTTTACGCAATCAAACTCCAGGATGGCTTCTTGATTCAGTAAACTATATAAATCACCCTAATCGTGAGCAGCTACGTCTCAAAGCTTGGAAGAACTGCAAGGTTAAGAATTGGAATCTGTCCTGGGAGTCACTTACTTCAGAAGAGGCAGGCCGGGCATTTTGGAGATTATCGAGTGAAATACGCAGTGCAATTACTGGTGATAATGCAGTTGGAGGGAATGATCTTGAAAGTGAAGAAGAGTCTGAGAATATCATCGATGGTGATGATGTTCCTCTTGATGTACTGGAAGAGGCTGTATATCACGGACCGCATAGAAAGCTCGTTGTATTTCCTACTGGGTACCGACGAAGTTCCAGACTCGTTAGTGGCAGACTTCCGGCAATCATCTATGAGGAACTGGATACCTCAGATGATGATGTAGAAGAAAGGATGGATGAAGATATAGCAACCATTGAGGAGGATGATTCTCAAAGTATGGGAACTGCCAGTGGTGATAACAGCGAGGAATATTTACAGGAGGAGATTTTGAAGGAACTGCGGTTACTGCCTGAGAATATGAAACATACCCCCGGTGATGAAATTGACAAAAATGAAATATGGAAACTCAGAGAGCATGAGGAAGAAATGCTGGCAAAGGGAAGATTTGAGGAAATTGAGAGCAGTGACAGCGAATCTGAAGAGAGTAGTAATTCAGACCTGACAGATGTGGAGGAATTGGAGAATAGATTGAATAACTAAAGGTATCCAAGCAGAAGACATGCTTGAACTTGCTGTTATTTGTTTGCTGTATATAGAGAACAATTTATATTACTAATGCCATGAAATAGTAGTCCTCTACATGCTTGCTTCAGTACTCAGAGGAGTGGTTGTGGAAATCAAATCACAAACGATTACTCAGTCGAGCAATTGATTACATGGTAAGTACATTCGAACCAACCCTTGATTACGATTACAAAATGAGAATTTCTTCGAACTGTACCAGTCCGGATTACTGATTACGTACGAAGCACAAAGCCCGGTACAGTATACAAAAATGGACATTTAAGCTGAAGTTGCTGAGGCAGCATTGTTCTGAGCAATCCATCTATTCAAAGGGCCTATTGGCTCTCCCTTCCGAGCCATGAGTTTCTTCACATTCTCGGGCGTAAGTCTGGTGATGCCGATGCATGGAACATCGCCCTTCTTGATGGTTTCGTAGTTTCCTGTTATGTGATTAGGACTGTGACTGGTGATAACAATACTGGGAATAAATACCTGGCAACTTTGCGCTTGCAATTCTGAATGCATCCTTCACAATCTGCTCATGAATCTCGCCCTTGAGCTCAAAGATAACCCTGCTTACTGGAACCCTCGCCGCCCAATAGTCCATTGAACCTTTTCCTGTACCCATACGCGTCTGTATACTACTGTCAGCAATCCCAACCACAGTTCGTCTGAAGCACAAACCTCATTTCCTTTCGTATACACAGGAATATTCGCCGATATCCTCATGAACAATCTGTACTTCATTCCCCTCAGCTTTTTTCGCATAGTGTCTTCCGCGTTCTTAAGCTGCAAAGCCGAGATTCGTCGGTGATGATCTGTCATACGCAGACCGTAGTCACCCCACACTACCGTTGTGCCGCGGGTTGAGCCACCTGTAGCTACACGTGGGCGACCTTTACGGGTACTACCATGGTCTCCGGACTTTGGAACTGGAGGGCGGTTATGAGGATTGCTCAATGACTAGGCGTGAGAGCACCTACGCAGCCATGACTGTGCGGCCGATGAGGAGGTGAAGCCGCGGGACTGGTTGGTGGATTCGGGAAAGCGACTTTGGATGAGCTGGGCACCAAAAAGACCTGTGAGGTTAGCGGCCGGATTGTGGAGTGAATGGGTGGCAATTTACCGGTCCGTACTTCAAGCAGTACCGAAGTATATGGCCATACTGCCAGCACAGCAAAGGATTGTCGTAGAGACTGCATATTTGGCACTGTTGAAATCGAGCGACAGAAAAGCGAGCCGGATGAGTTAAAGGTCATATTTAGCGCTAGCGATCCATTCAATAACCCTAACCGCCATTTAACACAAAACGACAACAATACCTGTTACACCTTTCAACATCATGGGTAAAGCGAACCCCGCGACCTCCAAACAGCCTCCAAATTCACACCTTTTTGCCCGCCTATCGCATCTATACAAAGCAGCCACCACTCTTACAACTCCAATTACTTCCAACAAAGCACAATCAGACCTATCTACGACCAATCTCTCGCGTTTCTACCTTAATCACCTTCGTTCCGTCGCAAAGAAATCGGTCATACGGCTCGATCCTTCGATTAAACGAACGATCTGCAAGCGCTGTGATGCACTACTAATATCGGGAGTATCCTGCGAACACCGCATCGAGAACAAGTCCAAGAATGGAAAGAAACCATGGGCAGACGTGTTGATCATAGAGTGCAAGGCATGTCGGGCAGTGAAAAGGTTTCCGGTGGGGATAGATGAACGAAAGGCAAAGAAGGGAAAGGTTTCCAAACCGCAGAATGAGGGTGGGGATGTTGGTCAACAGCTGGATAGAGGGGGTTTAGATCGCAAGACGGGCCGGAAGAAAGGTGGGGGGTTGGATGCTCGTGTCTTCAAGATGTCAGACACACTGGCCAGCGAAAAGCTAGCTAATACGGTGGGGGTCAGAGATGCTACAGAGGAAAAATTAGAGGCCCATGTTATAGAGGCGCTCTCAGATGTAGTCGATGTGCAAATGAACAATGTATCTACTGCAAACCAGGCATAGAGGATAAATAATTCACCAATGAAATCGTCCCAATATCTTTCTGAACATCTGGGTGCGCATGTCGCAACGAGACGACCGTATTCTATACACTACTTTTGAAATTGTCACAGTGCGTGGCTACCACTTACTACCCTTCTTCTTCTTCTTTTTGTTTGCACTCCCGCCTCCACCTGCCTTTTTCGCTTGATCAACCTTAACAACATCTATTCGTCCACCTCCTGCAAGTTCCATGCTCTCTTCTACAGACCCACCTTGCGTTGCCGCGGCTGCCTTCTGCTTTCCCTTCCTTCCCTTGGGCTTGTAGTAGCTCCTATCACGCATCGGCAACCAGCGCTCAGGATCCGGCTCTTTTGAAGGATCATAGTTCTGAGGTAAGCGAGAATTTTTCTTCCGAACCTTCTTGGGCTTCATCGAGGGCGTGGCATCATCTTCCGCTCCTCGTTTCCGTGGAGGTTGCGCAGCACCAGCAAATTCGAGAGAAGATACATCGACTTCGGCTATGAGCTTTTCGACCGACGTAAGGGTCTTCACATGATTGGATATTTTCGAAGAATCAGTTGTTGCATATGAGGCGACAATTCCGGCGACTGCATTAAAGTCGGATGGATTCGTAGCAAGGAGTGATGAAAACAGTTCACCGGCTGAAGCAAGATCGGAAGGGTTATCCGATTCCAACTTGGATTTTCCAGCGGCGCGGAGAACTGCGGGATTCTGTAGACGAGGTTAGAGAGAATATATTTAGGGCTAATTCGTATGCATACCGGATGGGGCGACTTCTTCCACCATTCGCTGGCTTCCGATAAAATCTTCCTAACGTGTTGCTTCCGCCCCTGATGTTCATATAATGCCACCAACAGCCCAACAAGCCCTGGTTGATAGCGCTTGTCCGGTTCCAAGTTACCAAGCAGTGACTCCAATGTGCTAACGGACCCGGTGATATTTCCTGAGTTCATATGTAGTTGTACTAATGTGAGAGCTAGTCCTACATCTATTGGGTTGGATTCGAACATTTGTTCGATCTTCTTGATTACCTCCTTCCCCGTCTTTTTCGAAGTTTGCGCTGCGGCTTTGATGACATTGATATTGTTGTCTGATGGGTATATGTTGTGGTACTCGATAGCTTTGGATTGGGTAGCATTGGTTTTGCCAATGTCGAGACTCAATACCGCGTCATCCAAACGGAGGAGTTGTGACTGAAAGCCGAACGGTCGAGCGGCGAGCGATTTTGCATTCTTTGCGGCTTCGGTGTAAGCCTGAAAAGCGAGGTAGGGGTTGTATTCGTTAGTTTGCGAGTCGACAGCTATCTTGTTGATCGTAGCAATGACCTGTATAGCTTCATCTGAGACACTATCGGCAATATTAGCGCAACTCAATGAAACAGCGTAGATCAGATCAACATTTTAGCATCAAAGTCATTCGCCAATTCTCTCGCCTTATTTAATTGCCCTGTTCTCACTAACAGGTAAATTTCCTGGACGACCACAGGCTCGAGCTCGGCTTCTAATTCTTCTGGCGAAAGATCTTCAAGAGCATTGCACAATTCTATACTTTGCAGTTAGCGAAGACATCAGAATTATAGGGAGCTAGCATATTCATACGTCTTGCCCGCTTCAACAGCACTGCGGCCTGGCCAAACTTGTTGGTAGCGATGCAGAGACAGGCAGCATTGAACGTGGACTCAAACACATCGAGATCTTCCCTCGATGTTTTCTTATCACCGACTAAGTGCTGCTTTCCACTCCAAGCCAATTGAGCATCCGTAGCAGTAGCGTTTACGCGCAGATCGCCAGCTTCGTTGGGGGCTTCGAACGGCGTGTCTACCAAAGATTTCAAGATCTTGTAAACCTCCTCGAAATTTTCTAGGCGATAACACTACCGAGAATATAAGTCGAGCTTCATTTATAGCTTAGATTAGGCGATAGACTGACTGCTTGTGCTGTAATGTGTTTCAATGCCCTGCCATTCAGATCGTTCGTGGCAGCCGTCTGCGACAATTCCACTGCTTCATGTAGCTTTCCAACTTTGTACAAGCAATACGCACGCTCTAGCACAGCTATATCTGCGATTTTCTGGCCTTCGTTGCTGGTGAACACTCGAAGCGCATCTTCATGTCGATCAAGGTTAAGAAGAGCAACAACCTTGGTGTGGAGGGCATGTGTGTTTCCCTTGGAGGACTTCAGGACGTTATTGGCGTGTTTGAGTATCTCTTCGTGGTCGGGATCATCATCGGTTAGCGACAGCTTTTTCAAGAGAGACTCCAGAGAATCTGGTGTATACTGTGTTGCCGACATTAATAGATTAGAGAAGCTTCGACGATGGAAGCACAGGGTTGAGGCTCGAAAGCAGCTGACAAGTGACGGCAGGAGGGGTCTGTCTGGGCAACAGCGGGGTTCAAGAATTAAGTGACGGACCCCAATATCCAACCCCCAACATCCCTCACGAGCATCTACAACTATGGCCGACGCTCTCGATCCCGCAAATGCCTCTAAGGCCACTCTAAAGCTGGAAAATGTATTTAGCCCTTCTAATTCCAGGTTCTTAACAGCCGCTAATACACTAAACCCAACTCTCCAGACCGAAAAGCGCGATACTCTTGTCGCGATCGAAAAGAAGTACCAGCAGTTCTGGGCGGATAATCATGTTTTCGAGACAGATGCTCCCACAATGGACGAAGATCCTACCACCGATCCCGACACCTTGCGTGAACACCACCCCAAATTCTTTGGCTGCATGGCATACCCCTACATGAATGGAACTCTTCATGCCGGCCACTCGTTCTCTTTGAGCAAAGTCGAGTTCCAGACTGGTTACGCCAGAATGCAGGGAAAGAGGGCTCTGTTTCCACTCGGGTTTCATTGCACGGGAATGCCTATCAAAGCCTGTGCGGACAAATTGAAAAGGTCCATATTATCCTAGAGCCCCCAAGTTGTTTGAAACTAATAAACTGTCACAGGGAAGTAGAGTTGTTCGGGACGAAGTTTGAGAATTGCCCAGAGGAAGACGATACACCTAAGGAGCCTCCTCCACCCAGCAATGCTGTCGCGAAAGAGGATGTCACGAAATTCGCAGCTAAAAAAGGAAAGGCTGCCGCGAAGGCCGTGAAATTGCGATGGCAGTTCCAAATTATGCTTGCAATAGGCATTCCCTTCGAAGAAATCCACAAGTTCGCCGACCCCCAGCATTGGCTCAGATACTTCCCTCCTTTGTGCCAAAGGGACTGTAATTCTCTTGGTCTGCGTATTGATTGGCGTCGCTCGCTCATCACTACGGACGTCAATCCATATTACGATGCATTTGTACGATGGCAAATGAACAGACTCCGTCAGCTGGGAAAAATCAAATACGGAGAGCGGTACACAATTTATTCTCTGAAGGATGGTCAGCCGTGTATGGATCATGACAGAAGCGACGGTGAGGGTGTTGGCCCACAAGAGTATACCGGAATCAAAATCAAAGTTTTGGAATGGACCAAGGAAGCAAAGGCTGAGATCGAAGACAAGCTGCCGGAGGGTGCAAACGTCTATATGATTGCTGCCACCCTCAGGCCCGAAACCATGTAAGACCATCTCCACCCCTGTTGCTGGATACCCTCTAATTCCCTCCAGGTATGGACAAACTTGTTGCTTTGTGGGTCCAACAATCACCTATGGAATCTACAGAGTTTCACCCACAGAGTTTTACCTGTGCACCGAACGTGCGGCCCAAAATATGGCTTACCAGAAGATCTTCCCTGAGGAAGGCAAATATCCACATGTAACCAATATCCTTGGTAAAACTCTTGTGGGATCCCTTGTCAAGGCTCCTCTGTCCGTTCATACTTCCGGTGTGCATGTACTGCCTATGGATACTGTCCTTGCAACCAAAGGTACTGGTGTGGTTACATCAGTGCCATCAGACTCTCCGGATGACTATACAACGGTCGTCGATTTAGCAAAGAAGGCCGACTACTATGGGATCAAAAAGGAATGGGCCGAGTTGGAAATCCCACCTATCATCAAGACGCCATCTTATGGCGACAAGACTGCTGAGTTTTTGGTCAAGAAGCTGAAAATCAATTCGCCGAAAGATGCTAAGCAATTGGCTGAAGCTAAAGAACTTGCTTACAAGGAAGGTTTCTACCAAGGAATAATGTTGGTTGGTAACTTTGCTGGTGAGAAAGTGGAAATCGCAAAACCAAAAGTGCGAGCGCAGCTGTTTGAAAGCGGAGAAGCTTTTGCCTATGCTGAACCAGAAGGAGCTGTTGTATCTCGTTCTGGTGATCCTTGTATTGTTGCATTGCTAGACCAGTGGTATCTTGATTATGGCGAGAAAGAGTGGCGGGCACAGACAGAAACCTTTGTGAAGGACCGCCTGAATTCATATCATGAAGAAACTAAGAATGGATTGATGGCTAATCTTGGGTGGTTGAACCAATGGGCATGCGCTAGGTCTTTCGGTCTTGGTAGCAAACTTCCCTGGGACACCCAGTTCTTAGTCGAGAGTTTGTCAGATTCAACCATCTATATGGCTTATTACACCATCGCGCACTACCTCCACCGCACTATCGACGGTAAAGAATCTGGTCTTGCGGGACTCTCCGCTGATCAGATGGTAGATGAGGTCTGGGATTATATCTTCTGCCAGCGTGAACTGTCTCCAGAAGTTGTCGAAAAATACAATCTGCCACTGGGCTGGCTGAAAAACATGCAGCGCGAGTTTGAATATTTCTATCCCTTGGACGTCAATATATCAGGGAAAGATCTGATTCAAAACCACCTCACCTTTTTCCTCTACATCCACGTTGCGATTTTCCCTCCCAAATACTGGCCAACCGGTATCCGAGCAAACGGTCATCTTATGCTCAACGGTGAAAAGATGAGCAAAAGTACTGGAAACTTTTTGACACTCAGTGAGACAGTCAACAAGTTTGGTGCCGATGCTGCAAGAATTGCATTTGCCGATGCTGGTGATAGTGTTGAGGATGCCAATTTTGAAGAGAAGGTTGCCAACGCTGCCATTCTCAGATTGTAAGCCCATTCCTGTCAGATACCATAGCAATGTTCTAATGGCTTAACTAGGTACACTTTGAAGGAATGGTGTGAGGAGACTGTGAGGGAAGCTGAGGCTGATAAACTGAGAACCGGTCCGAAGGATACTTTCTGGGATCAGGTTTTTGAGAACGAAGTGAATGAACTGGTGGAAGTTACTAAGAAACACTATGACAGGTAGATTGACGCACCTAAACTGTTGGAATCCGCTAATTTATACCTAGCACGTCGTACAAACTCGCTCTCAAGACTGGATACTACGAATTCCAAGCTGCCAGAGATACATATCGGGAGGCGACGGGATCTATTGGAATGCATAAGGACTTAGTGCTTGACTGGATCAAGAAACAAGCATTGATGATCAATCCGATTGCTCCCCATTGGGCTGAGTATGTGTGGCAAGAGCTTCTCAAGGAGGTATGAACAGAACAACCTTCTGATTGCAAAGCTAATTTCTAATATCAATCAACTAGCCCAAAACAATTCAAAACGAACTGTTTCCTATAGCCTCTGCACCAATTTCTCCTGCACTCACTGCTACCAGAAACTATGTGCAAAATGTGGCGAGTAATGTCATGTCCACGGAGGCGGCGCAGCTCAAAAAGAAAGCAAAAGGCAAAGGAACTTCTTACGACCCCAAGAAGCCAAAACAGCTGGCCATCTATGTTGCCCTGAATTACCCAAGCTGGCAAGAGAAATACATTGATCTCGTGCGCAAAGCATTTGACAAAGTTACTCTGTCTATTAATGACAAGGAACTCAACGGAAAGGTGGCCAAGATGGGGGAAATGAAGAAGGCGATGCCCTTCGTCCAGGGCCTGAAGAAGAGGCTTGCTACCGAACCTCCAGAGGCGGTATTTGAGCGCAAGCTGGCATTTGACGAGGTGGAGACTTTGAAGCAAATCATTCCTACTTTGAAGAGGACGACTGGGTGCAAAAACGTGACCGTCGTTGTGGTTGATGAAGGTGGAAAGATAGGCACGAATGTTGATGGAGAGGTTGTTGAGAACTTGCCGCCGTTGGCAGAAGGAGCAGATCCTGGCAACCCAAGGTTTGAGTTTACGAATATCGAGTAGATGCTTGATTAGACTACATGTAACTAGATTTTATAGTTGATGTCAAAAACACGGGTGATTGATTTCTTATGACTATGCCAAGCCATAACCACCCCCACACCCCTAAATCATAACCAATCCTCAGTTTATTACCGATTAAAAAGGGCCTCTGCACACCCGATCCGTTCCCAAGCTAAAATAACATTCATCTAAGGACGTATACATCCAGATGGCGGCTCCAACTCCAACAGGCGAACTGACGCTACATGCTGAAAAGCACGTTGCCTACATCCAATCTCTCGATATTCGAAAAGACTCACTAGACTACTGGTTAACTGAGCATCTTCGACTCTCCGGTGTCTACTGGGGTCTTACAGCACTCTGCCTCTTGAACCATCCTGACGGTCTTCCCCGTGAAGATACAATCGCCTATGTCAAATCTTGCCAACATAAGTCAGGAGGATTCGGGGCAAATCCAGGCCACGACGCACACATGCTCTACACAGTCTCCGCCATCCAGATATTAGCGATCGAAAATGCCCTTGACACGATTGACCGGGACCATGTAGCGAGGTGGATCGGCGGGTTACAGCAAGAGAATGGTGTGTTTGCCGGTGATGAATGGGGAGAGACAGATACGCGCTTTATTTACGGAGCTATGAACTGTCTTTCACTTCTCGGGAAGCTGGATGTCATTGATGTTGAGAAGGCGGTGGACTATGTCCTTGCATGTCAAAATCATGATGGAGGCTTTGGAATGGCACTAGGCGCAGAATCGCACGCTGGGCAGATCTTCACTTGTGTGGGCGCGCTTGCAATCGCGGGGAAGCTCGATAAGATTGACAAAGATTTGCTTGCGGATTGGCTGTGTGAACGGCAGCTGTCGAATGGAGGATTAAATGGACGTCCAGAAAAGTTGGAAGATGTATGTTACTCGTGGTGGGTTTTGAGCTCTTTAGCGATGCTGGAAAGGCTACATTGGATCGATGGTGAGAGTTTAGTGCGGTTTATATTGAGGTGTCAGGATGAGGAAGGGGGAGGAATTGCAGATAGACCGGGAAATATGGTAGATGTTTTCCATACCTTCTTTGGTGTGGCGGGTTTGAGTTTACTGGGTTATCAGGGATTGGAGGAGGTTGATCCGGTTTACTGTATGCCCAGGAAGGTTACAAAGAAGATTGTGAGTAGATAGGTGCTCTTCAAATACACATTATCTTGTCTAGCCGGAGCATTTCTCATAAATCAGTGCTTTTTGGTTCCTGATCAATCCTCCATCACAACCTCTTGCGGCCCCCCGTCGTCTTCCATCAACCCATCAAGCTTAAATTCCTCCATCCACTGGCTAACGATCTCCTTCTGATCCGTCTCAGCTGCCCCCGAAGCGGTCTGTATACCTTCCTTAGCAGCAGACGTGACAACTGGGGGGTCGATCCAGCCCTGTATCCTTCCATCCCTCCAGTCCATAATAACAGCAACTGCAGCACTATCCAGATTGGGAACGCCGCCTTTCCCTAATCGCCCCCTCTTCCTTGCAACCTCAATTAAAAAGTTCTTAGTCAAATCTGCAATAGCCAAATTAGCCAAAGGAGGTATCCCATAGACGTCGAGAAGCTTCTGGAAAAGTGTTTGCGAAGTGGAAAATCTCCGGAGCAACAGTGAAACAGCTGCGATAGGATCATTAATCTGCTTCGGTGGTACAGCATTCAGAAGTACAAGACTAGCCTGTTGGTCCGCCTTCGGCCCCTTCACGCCCTCAGTGCTAGGGAAAACAATGCCGGGTGAGTCCAAGATCTTAAGCTTCTTATCCAATTTCACCTCTCGTAAACTGGTAGTTACACCAGCTTCGGCACCAGTAGGACATGAGGCTTGAGAACCACCAAGACGACCAGTAAGAGCGTTAATGACCGATGATTTTCCGACGTTCGGGTATCCGATGACACCCACAGTGACGGAGCGTTTTAACTGCTTGGAGTGGGCGAATGATTTGAGCGCGCTCAAAAGAGCTTGTGAGGTTCCCTGCGCTGTCAATGACTTGTGATCAAACGACTGTGCGTTGGGAGCGCCATTGCTGGCTTTAAGTGGGAGTGTTGGGAAAAATCGCTTTAAGTAGGTCAACCATCCTTTTAGTACTGGGGGTGGTACGAGATCGATCTTGTTTAGGACCAGAATCAGTCGCTTCTCTCCACCATCCATGGACATAATCTGTCTCTCAACCTCCCGAGACCGAGTGCCGTTTGGGTCACGGGCGTCCAAGACGTAAAGAACAACGTCTGCTGAGTCCACGACTTGCTTGAACATCTTGTCGAATGATTTCCGAGACGTATCCTTGCTTCCTCTTTGTGCGAAGCCTTCAATTTCCGATTCGTCGTCATCGTCGTCGTCGCCGCTAGAATCGCCGTGCTGTGCCTCATATTCTGCTGCGCGCGCCTGAGCGGAAGCTAACAAAGCCGCCATTGTGCTATTTCCACCCCGCTGGATACTAGTTAACACACGAGAACATTAAAGTGTGAGTAGTGCCTTCCCACCTCGTCATCTTCGCTGTCTGAGACGTCCATCTCATTGTGCTCCTCGCTATCATCCCCTGCATCTGCATCTTTCAGAACCTCTTCATCATCATTGCCACCCTGAAGCTCTTTTCTGCGCCTTTTGGCTTCTTCTTTCCGCTTCGCCTGCTCTTCAGCTTTCACCCGCCTAGCCTCTTCAATCTCAGACAATATCCGGTCCTTATAGGGGAAACTGTTGGGAATATTCAACGCCGCAGGTCTCTTCCGGTGAAGTTCGGGGTGCTTTTTAGCTTGCTTTCGTTCTTTTCTCTGTTTCTCAGCGCTGCGCTTTTCAATCTTGTGTCGGAGCCGAACAGGCACACGCTTAGACTGCTTCTCTGAAGTTTTATTAGTTAGAAACAGAAACGGAAGTGGGATTGGCACTTACTTGGGCGAACCATGATGAATGCGACGATTGTATGGATTGGGGGTGGTGTTTCGTAGTAGGTGCAAGGTTGAAATAATTTTTGAACGTGCGCAAAAATGCAGAGTGGCGCATGTGGATCCAGGCAGACTAATTAATGCGCTTGTTTGACGATGTGTGAACATAGCATGGCGCTTATTTACCCTAGATCCTCACTTCCCGGTACATATCAAACCTACCAACTTCACGTCTGATGCAACTCACTTACCAACCCTTCCCCTAAAATAATTACTGAGTGCTTCACATCCGCACATACGGTAGATAACCCACATCACAACATTTCTTGCGCTAATCCTCTCTGCACAGCTTTGTCTACTCCGGACTAATCACCAATTCATGGCTAGACCAAAAGCCAGCGCAAAGCCCCAGGTGAATACCTCAAGTTTCCAGCATACCTGACTCTCAATATCCGTTCTAGAATAATTCCCTGTTGATTCTTTCTATTCTAAATATTTCATAACTGTCTCTCCGGTCTAACTGAAACTCTGTCACCGAGTATCCCCTGATCTCTGAGTTATGTCAGGGGCAATTCAGTTAAACAGAAATTGGTATTTGGAACGGATACTGAGATGATGCTCGGGCTAAGCTTGCCTATCTTCTAAAATTACTGACGATTGGAAGGCGCCTCCTGGTGTAACCCCCCTGCTTCTTGAAACTATCGAGTTGCTCAATGATCTCACCAATTTTGCCGGAATTGGGTCGATTGAGATTCTTATGCCTCGTATGGCAGGTTCTGGGATGGAATCGCCTGATCATTGGTTGTGGCTTGAACCACCAGAGACACAACCCCAGAACGATACCATTGAGTTCTATCTGTATATGTTGGTAGCGCACTATCATGTTGCGAGATGCACATATAAGATGGTTTCCAAAAATATGGCCCGTGTTCGTATTTATTGTCTTCCATTGGACGTTGGACGTGGTCTTATCTCTAGAAAGGACAAGAATTTCAAGAAGTATCTGCGCAAAATCATGGACGCCATCGATATCTCAAGAGAGGGCTGGAGAGGACGACCCAGGGCGAAAAGGATTCCCTTTGTTGAGCCGGACCGAGAACGATCGTCTTTGTTCTGGATGTTTAATACCATGGATTCACCCAATCCAGACCCCAATGCTTCCTGGATTCAGGATGAAAACATCAAATACTTACTACAACGGGTTCTCGGCTCAGAGAGCATCAGTGGAATGAAGTCAAAACCCTATGAATATCAAAAGAGGTCTATTGCAATGATGCTCCAGAGAGAACTAGCACCCGCTAAATCAGTGGATTCACGGTTGAAAACTATGTTTGCACCATCTGGCGAAGTATACTATCTGGACCAAGAGACCTGTGAGCTGTTTCAAGAGCCGTCCTACTATGATGATGTTCGAGGAGGAATTCTCGCGGAAGAAATGGGTTATGGGTATGCATCTCGATTTGAAACAACGTTTAGATCTGACGCAGTAGTAGCAAAACACTCATATGCCTTGGAGTTATCTTGTCTACTCAACACCAGTATGCGCAGGTTCCCGAGGAGCATTCGCTGATAATTCCACGGCGAAAAGAGGTTCCTTCATTAATGGATCTTTGCATTTCGACAATTTGGAAATACAGCATACCGTGGCGAGAACACGAAGAGGCACTAGGCGAAAATTGCGCAAAGGCATTAAGGAAAAACCATGGCTTTTACGAAGTTCCTCCAGTTCCTAGAAGTCGTAGTAATAGATACGCTACAGATAATACAAAAGAAAAGATCCTCTTAGGTTCAGGTACCATCATTGTGTGTCCTCCCAACCTGGTTGACCAATGGAGATCGGAGATAGCGAAGCATGTCGAGGTCGGGCGTCTGAAGGTTCTTGTTCTGGCTCATAGTTCTGCTCGTATTCCTCCAGTCCGAGAGTTGCTCGAGTACGATGTTGTGTTATTTTCTCGCACACGGTTTGATCAGGAAGAAAAAGAAGGCAAGGACCATGCAGGCAGAAGAGAATCGGGGGGAAAGCCTCTTATCTGCACTTGCCCTTATATTGGGGCAACTCGTACTCCCGATTGCCGGTGTTTCAGGAAAGAAGAGATTTACAAGTCGCCTCTCAACCGCATTCGATGGCGGCGGTTAATTGTTGATGAAGGCCACTCCATGGGCTCCGGGAAATCTCATGGCGTATGTGTAGCGGAAAGGCTACCTGTAGAGGCAAGATGGATTGTATCTGGAACGCCTTCTCCGTCGCTATTAGGTGCTGGTGCTGGAATGGCGTTCATGGAGGGCGAGACTGAAGCAGAAATACAAAAGCGGAAAGCAAAATTTCTGAACGACAGGAAAGAATTCCAAATCCAAGAAGCGCAGGACCTAGACAGACTTGGCCGCATAGTGCGTGACTTTTTACGGCTGCAACCGTGGGCACAATCTATGGAACGTGGAACACAGGTAGGCACCCCTTTGACTGAGCCATATACTTCAAATCTAACATCTGCTAATTATTTCTATCAGGCGTCATGGAATTCATACGCGCGTGCAGCATCAGCTACGTGCGTCCACAACATTCTCAGCCGGTTAATGGTCAGGCACCGACAGGAAGACATAGAGAAGAGCATTGTTCTTCCTCCGCTGTGGCACAAGCAGGTGTACCTCTCACCTAGGTATTCTGAAAAACTCGCTATCAATTTGTTTGTGGGTCAGCTAGCTGTGAATACCGTGACAAGCGAAAGGACAGACAAGGATTATATGTTCCATCCCGATAACCGGGGACAGCTTCGAGTGTTAGTAAATAATCTCTACAAGCAAAGTAGCTTCTTCTGGGCTGGATTTACAAAACGCGAGGTCACTAAAACCGTGGAAATCGGCGAGAAATTTTTGCAGAAGAAGAATTGCAGTCCAGAGGACAGGGCGTTACTACAGCAAGCAATATCTTCGGGTAGGCAAGCAATAAGGTCGAAGAGTTGGGCTCTTTTTGCAAAATATCAAGATATGGGTTATTTCATTTCAGAATTGCCTGGGGGATGTTCAGAAACATGGTGTATCGATGAATCACAGCCTACCCGATTGCAGCCATCATCATCATCGCCTTTAATGCTAACTGCTGCGCCGATTCTCGAGATGCAGAAGCATGTCAGTAGACATGCGTACCAGCAAGAGCCCGTTCTTAGCGACGGCCTTCAATACCTTGGTACGGAGTTCATACCAAAGTATACAGAAGACATACAGCGTCGAGACAGAACCGAGACCACAACCTCTGGCGGCCGAAAAAGAGGCGTACCAGCCTCGTCTACATCGACAGGGGATCGCAGATTCTCCATGGAGAACCGCGAGATTAGGAAGGCACTCGAGCAGGAAGGTACGCCCTTTGACAATCTTGTCGAACAGAAGGACGAGGGAAATGGAAACAGAATAGATACCCCACTGTCCGCCAGTGGCTCTGCATCACAACAGTCCTCCGAGAGTCTGGGGGATCGCAAGCCAAGATCAGTTCTTAAAGGAAACAGCTCGGTAGCGGAAGCACAACTTCCAGCAGACTCACCGCTTATACACGCCAAAATCCTAGGTACGGCGTCGACAAAGCTTTCATATTTGTTAGATTCGATTCTCTCCCACAACGCCACGGAAAAAACGATGGTATTCTACGAAAGCGACAATGTAGCGTGGTATATTGCCCAGGCATTGGAGATAATGGGGATAGAGTATCTTGCGTATCAGAGAAACCTACCCGGTCGAAAGAAAGCGCAATATCTCGTCACGTTTCATAATTCGGAACGATTCAGAGTATTATTGATGGATCTCACGCAGGCGGCCCATGGACTCAACGTGTGCTCGGCCAGCAGAGTGTATTTCGTGAATCCCGTATGGACACCCAACATCGAAGCACAGGCATTGAAACGTGCACATCGGATTGGACAGACAAAGCCAGTATATGCAGAGACGTTGATTCTCGAGGGAACCCTAGAAGAAGAGATGGTCAAACGACGGAATTCCATGACCGAAAGAGAGTTGCGAGAGACTCGCGACAGCATCGCCAACGACTCGGTGATGAGAAATATTATCTCAAATCTCCGGTTCTTGAACGTCAGTAACGACGAGGGTTATGGGATGAATCAGGTTGCACAGCTCAAGATAGCTCAACCGATGTTTGGGGCAGGGAAACGGGGAGGTGTCATTAATGATCCTGAAGATAATTTGTTGGAAGTGGAAGGATTCGAAGACGGCAGTACTCGAAAACGATCAATTCCTAAAACCCAAACTTCTGTCCCGAGGCCGACCCCAATCGGTAGTGACTCCGGTGGCAGTACACCGGAGATATTGAATCGATCTCTGCCGGTTGGTAACGGGAAGAGAATGGTTATTGTGCTTGATGAGCCGGAAGAATCAGCACCCAAGAAGAAGAAGACAGTAAGATTTGGTTAAGTTTATGTTGAATGGCGCATTGTATGTGGTTTGGTTGTTCGGGACCTGTTATTTCTTTTCTTGTTTGTAAGAGTTTGACTATGGGGATCGAATTGAAATGCGTGGTACTTTTACAGAAGGCTTAGGTATTGTCTCTTGGGATGACAGAGTTGGAGATACATCCGTTCCACTCCCCAAGGACTAACTATTTGGCTGGTATTGTGCATGATCTGGCTTCTGTTCTTAGGACGGACATTCCCGTATCTATTCCCACTCCATCGCCAAGGCAAGGCAGCTTCACGGGACTGTTCACGACGAGGCTGCTATCCATGTTGAGGCAGCCGAGGCTTGCAGCCCTCCAGTCTCAGGCTGGCAGTGATTGGTAACACTCTAAATTTATTCGGCGACAAGCGCACGATGTGCTGTGATGGATGTGCAGTGCATACCGCATACGACCTTCAGGGCAGGTCTCGTGCTCTGTCTCGTAAGCCGCCGTATGTATGCATGCATGAGATCGGACGCGTACCTTTCACAAAAAGAAAAACGGCATCCGGACTCGGCCTCGGCCATACAGTACACAGAGCAAAGTTTGCGATGAACAATCAATCAATCGCATTGTGCTCACTATTATAGGGACCGCACTGCAAAGCTTTTCTGTAGATGGAAATCGTGTTATATGTAGAGTACCTTGCCCAAGCGGCGACAGCCCCACCAGTTTTTTGTCCGCTTACCCCCGGAGGCCGCTTTGACCCTCCCCGGATGTGACCTCTCTGATCGGTATTATATATAGGCACAAGCAGCCCACAATGGAATTGACTGCCGTAGCCTTGGCCAAAAGCGCAGGGTTGAAGCTGAAGGATACCAGATGTCATTGACTAGCCCTATTTCAATTGCGAAAGGATGGAAAGGCGGGGAAGTGCAGCGCTCTGCAGCGCTCGGCAACGTCACTGATTGGATGTACGCGCTGCAATGGAAGCTAAATCGAAAATTTTCACTGCAAGGCCCCGACACACTGTGGCTGGTGAGCCGTTTTTATCACGCCTCTTTTTCAGAAAAACACTCCCCCAGCTCACAAACCAACAAACCAACCCTCCCTCCGAAACGAACAGTCATCGCTGCCAGTTACTCACTCGTCCAACCGTCCAACATCTATAAGAAGCCCCCCAATTGCAACAGGTCAGCCCTCCTTAGTTTGCTATCCAGCTCTTCCAACACCACCGCCGCCCCCATTCAATCTCCCGCCAAATCCCCAGGGCTGTCGTCTACAGCCTGCCATTCGCCCCTAGAACCAACATATCTGCGCCGTTGTCTCAGTCAAGCTGAGAAGACATCCACGTCTGCCTGCAGAAGCTACCTCCCTAGCTTTTCCCCTTCGCCCTCGTAGTCTGTAAGTTCCTGTTATAAATCTTTCCTCGCTCATCCTGTATACTCGTTCCTCTGCTATACTCGTCTTGTCTGCTTTCCCTGCCAATTGCTCACTTCCACTTTACGATATAGCTTCCCTAAAAACATGTCTCCCGGCGCGAACAGATCCGCCTCCAACGGCAGCTCGAACGGTAGGGTTCTCCTCCAAAATCCTACCTCTCTTCAAGTTTATCTCTCGAGACCTTCAGTTTCTGATCAAGACTTTTCTCCCAATGCAGGCAAGGCAGACTACAAGGCCATCGCAACCACGCCTATCAATAGCCGGAACCCTTACCAGCCCGTCCCAGACTTCCTCAGCAATGTCAACTCTTTCAAAATCATTGAAAGTACACTGAGAGAGGGCGAACAGTTTGCCAATGCGTTCTTTGATACTGCTAAGAAGATTGAAATTGCTAAGGCTCTCGACGATTTCGGTGTTGATTACGTATGACTCATACATATATTATCGACTTCAACATCGAACTAACGGTCATCAACAGATCGAATTGACTAGTCCTGCGGCTTCTGAACAGTCGAGAGCTGATTGTGAGGCGATTTGCAAGTTGGGATTGAAGGCTAAGGTGTGGTGATCTTCAATTCAGGCTTAATGTTGCCGACTAACCTTGTCTGAAGATTTTGACTCACATTCGATGCCACATGGATGATGCCCGGATAGCTGTCGAGACTGGAGTTGACGGAGTGTAAGACTGTCCTCCAGGTTTATCTCGAACGTTTCACTAATACTCCTGTCTAGGGACGTCGTCATTGGTACTTCCTCGTTCCTAAGGGAACACTCGCACGGAAAGGATATGGCCTACATTCACAAGTCGGCCATTGAAGTTATTGAGTTTGTCAAGTCCAAGGACATTGAAATTCGGTTTTCTAGCGAAGATTCTTTCCGGTCAGACCTAGTTGACCTCTTGAGCATCTACAAGGCCGTCGACAAGGTCGGCGTCAACCGTGTGGTATGTATTGGTATTCTTTGAGAAGTGCCGGGTTGCAATCATATTCATGCAAACTTGTAGGGTATTGCCGATACCGTTGGTTGCGCATCCCCCCGCCAGGTGTACGACCTTGTTCGCACTCTTCGTGGTGTCGTGTCTTGCGATATTGAGACACACTTTCACAACGACACTGGATGCGCGATTGCCAATGCCTATTGCGCCCTAGAGGCTGGTGCAACCCACATCGATACCAGTGTTCTCGGAATTGGGGAAAGAAATGGAATCACTCCTCTAGGTGGACTCATGGCCAGGATGATCGTTGCCGACCCTGAATACGTTAAGAGCAAGTACAAGTTGCACAAGCTCAAGGAGCTCGAGAACTTGGTTGCCGAAGCTGTCGAGGTCAACATCCCTTTCAACAACTACATCACTGGTTTCTGCGCTTTCACCCACAAGGCCGGAATCCACGCCAAGGCAATTCTCTCCAACCCTAGCACTTATGAGATCATCAACCCCGCCGATTTTGGTATCACTAGATACGTTCACTTCGCATCTCGTTTAACCGGCTGGAACGCCATTAAGAGCAGAGTGGAGCAGCTGAACCTTGACATGACTGATGCTCAATGCAAGGAATGCACAGCCAAGATCAAGCAGTTAGCTGATATCCGACCGCTAAACGTTGACGATGTGTAAGTTTTTCGTGCAAACAGTCTAGCTTCATTTTCTAATAGGGGTATGGGTTACAGTGATAGTATCATTCGTCAATACCATCTTCACATCAAGAGCGGAGGCGAAACACCCCTGATGCAGGGGCTTGAATACCCAGCCCCTATTGACGATATGGCGGCTGAGGGAGAGCCAGTAGCCAAGAAACTGAAGCAGGATCTCACACAGGACGCTGCTCGATGCTGTTAATGCGTCAGGAAACGTACACCATGAGCACTTGTGATGCTTTTCGGGTTACTATTAGAATATCCTACCTACATGAGACCCCTAAACACACAAAATTACGGCGTTTTGATTTGCGTAAAGATCTTTTTGGGTTTGGATCGGATATTGGGTGGACAAGGAAATATGAACAGATTGTACGTTAGATGGCTCTACGACATGATCAAATAAAAGTTACTGTCATTACCCGGTTGGAACAGCCTGAATTCATCTCGGAAGCTTAATTCGGTGTTCGAGAACCCATGATCAAATAGAATGCGTTAAAAACTTTGCAGATCCAATTCCAATCATACGGCAGTGCAAGCGAGAAAGAAGGACGTCACTGCTGCGTCCTCTTCACTAGATACTCAAGTTAGGTACCCATTACTTACAAGTTTGCACAATATACGGCAAGCAGAAAGAGTAGTGCAGGATCTTTAATATTGTTCCGTTCACTAGATATACCAAATACCTCACTTTCCAAAAGTTTTGTATCATGCGCGTCAACTCAGTTGCGTTTGTTTTGGCCACGCACTGGGCTTCCTAGACACTCATAATTATCACAAAGCCAGAGTGTTGATGTTAATGGTCATTGTGAAGGAGAAGGCGAAATTTTGGTATGGTGCTAGAGGAATTGCGTACCATCGAGAGTATCGGAGACCACACTAAGAAAAAGGCGAGCATCGTAGACCTTTGCTTGTTCGAGAAGCTCTGCTCTTACTCATACCTCAGGTGACTTCGTTCTCTCGGCGCGACCGAGTCACCACAAACATCAGACGCGTTGCGCCACTTCCCCTCTTCAACCAACACCAATCTCAACCTCTGTACCAATTACCACCCAACCTCAAATAATCCATAGGACAATGAGCGCAGAGGAAGGACAAGAAGGCTCGCAGGGCTTCGACGACAATTCCTCTCAGTTTGGGGGTCCTGGAGCTCCCACTCCACTTGCCCAGCTAGAGGCATGGCTTTTCAACTTCGTATCATGGAAGCCGAATGTTAATGGTTCTTAGGGTAATGGTATCAGTGCTCGAGATATTAAGGTCATCATTGAAGCGGGTTACAATACTGTGGAGTCGATCGCGTATACGTATGTTATCGTCCGTATCACTGGTTCTATGTTCAATTGAGTAATTTTATCCCACAGTCCGAAACGCGCGCTCCTTACGATAAAGGGAATATCGGAAGCGAAAGCTGATAAGCTTATCGTCGAAGCTTCGAAGCTTGTCCCTATGGGCTTTACGACGGCGACCGAAATGCATCAGCGCCGAAGCGAACTCATCTCTATAACGACGGGCTCCAAGCAGCTGGATACTCTCCTTGCTGGAGGTGTCGAGACGGGAAGTATAACGGAAATCTTTGGCGAGTTTCGAACGGGAAAATCTCAACTGTGCCATACGTTGGCGGTAACTTGCCAGCTACCGTTCGATATGGGTGGTGGCGAAGGGAAATGTCTTTTTATAGACACCGAGGGCACGTTCCGACCAGTTCGATTGTTAGCAGTTGCGAACCGCTTTGGCCTGAACGGCGAAGAGGTACTGGACAATGTCGCGTACGCCCGAGCTTATAACTCTGATCATCAGCTACAGCTGCTAAACCAGGCGGCTGCAATGATGACCGAAACTCGGTTTTCTTTGCTCGTAGTCGATTCCTCGACATCTCTTTATCGTACGGATTTCGCGGGACGTGGAGAGCTCTCCGCTAGACAGGCACATTTGGCAAAGTTTATGAGAACGCTACAGCGTCTGGCGGATGAATTTGGAATCGCAGTGGTCATCACTAATCAAGTCGTTGCACAAGTTGATGGCGGTGCCATGTTCAATCCGGACCCGAAAAAACCAATTGGCGGTAACATTATTGCCCACGCTTCTACCACTAGATTGTACCTTCGGAAAGGAAGAGGCGAGACTAGAATATGCAAAATCTATGACTCACCATGCTTACCAGAGTCGGAGTGCATGTTTGCCATCCATGGTACGATTGAATTCTTGAACTACCTGTGCATGGCATCGCTAACGTTTGAACACAGAGGATGGAATTGGTGACCCTTCGCCCAAAGATATGGAGAGCTGACGAGTGAATGGCTTCTGTTTTTGTAATGTATTTTCCTGTAATGATGATGAATATGGTACCGGGAGTGGGCTCTGGGCGTTTTTTTTCTTTCTTTTTGCATGGTGGCTTGGCTAGAATTGGTTGTATGTATGGTGTTTTCTGCATTGCATTTTCGTATAGCAAGCTTGAACTTTTATCACTGGCTACGACTCTTAAAAGAAAAACTTTTGCCAAATCAACATACGAGAGTGATTGTTCGTGAAATAAATTAGTGTGGGCGCCAGTGAGCTTGGCGCTCGCATGAGCTTGTTCTTAGCCGTTTCTAAGCAACTCTGTAGATTTCCATCAACGAAACGCCTCCAGCTTCATCCATCATTCATCATCCGTCATCAGCAAACCTCGATTTCATCCTCTATTTCAATCATCACCGTTACTCCTGCTACCAAAGATTCATAAAACATGGTAAGCACGGTTTCCTCCGCAGTTGAAGCTACAAAGCAGGCACGACGTAGTCGAGCGATGTTCGCGGAAGATGCTTTGGGTTTTCGAGGTTGGTTCGTTAGCTAATTTATTGTGTACATAGGGTCAAGGACAATCTGGAATGGGTGGAGCCCCAGGTGGGGATCCCAGTAAGGATGCTAAAGATCAGAAGGTTCGTACAATCGCCTTCCGTCAACAGTTTCCACCATCGAGTTATCGTTCAGCTCGGTATGCTATCGTATGATTTACAGCTAACTGGATGGGTAGAAAGACAAACCCAAGTACGAGCCACCTCCGCCAACGACTCGAATCGGGCGCAAGAAGAAGCGCCTCGCCGGCGGCCCCGACGCCGCCAATAAGCTTCCTACCGTGTTCCCCAATGCACGATGCAAGTTGAAGCTGCTACGGATGGATCGTATCAAAGATCATCTGATGATTGAAGATGCATTTGTAACGAACCAGGAACGCTACCGGACGTTGAAGGGAGAGAAGGGAGGTGCTGAGCAACGGCAGGAGGAGGAGAGGGGAAGAGTCGATGATATGCGCGGAAGTCCCATGGGCGTGGGGTCACTGGAAGAAATGATTGATGATGACCATGCGATTGTCTCTAGTACTACTGGGCCAGAGTGCGTTCGGTCTCCCTGCTGCGGGCTTGGGGAACGGTTTGTTGACTCTAACTAGGTACTATGTGTCTATCATGTCCTTCGTCGACAAGGACTTGCTTGAGCCTGGATGCTCGGTTCTTCTCCACCACAAGACGGTTTCAATCGTGGGAGTTCTTTCTGACGACTCAGATCCTCTCATCTCGGTCATGAAGCTCGAAAAGGCGCCTACCGAATCTTATGCGGATATTGGTGGTCTTGAACAGCAGATTCAGGAAGTCAGAGAATCCGTTGAGTTGCCTCTGCTCCATCCCGAGCTCTACGAGGAAATGGGTATCAAGCCTCCGAAGGGTGTCATCTTGTACGGATCCCCAGGTACCGGGAAGACTCTTCTTGCCAAGGCAGTTGCAAATCAGACATCGGCGACGTTCTTACGTATTGTTGGTTCTGAGCTTATCCAAAAGTACTTGGGTGATGGTCCAAGGTTGTGTCGCCAGATTTTCCAGGTGGCGGCAGAGCACGCTCCCAGTATTGTCTTTATCGACGAGATTGATGCCATCGGTACGAAGCGTTATGAATCTACCAGTGGTGGTGAGAGGGAGGTTCAGAGAACCATGTTGGAGCTTCTGAATCAGCTGGACGGATTTGATGATCGTGGTGATGTCAAGGTCATTATGGCCACGAATAAGATTGAGACTTTGGATCCTGCCTTGATTAGACCCGGACGGATAGACCGAAAGATTCTGTTTGAGAATCCCGATCGTAAGTTAACGGATACCCGAGTGAGATTAAGGGGGGTAATTGAATACTAATTTGGATGGTTTTACAGAGATCACTAAGCGGAAGATTTTCACTCTCCATACATCTAAGATGTCACTGAATGACGATGTTGATCTAGAGGAATTCATCAATCAAAAGGATGATTTATCTGGTGCGGATATCAAGGCTATCTGTACTGAAGCTGGTCTTCTTGCACTCCGAGAAAGACGGATGAGGGTTCAGATGTCAGATTTCAGAAGTGCTAGAGAAAGAGTTCTCAAGACAAAGACGGAGGGAGAGCCGGAGGGTTTGTACTTGTAAACCGGGGGCGTGGAATAGGTGGCATAGACGTACGATGATTCGAGAAGCTACTAAATAATCATTGAATGGATTTTGCTTCAATTCTTAATAAACACTGCCGTCAAAACAAAATCCAACCTCCGCATGTAAGATATGAACGCTCATTCATTACAACATGGTACATCCCCTGATTCGGGCGTCTAGCCAGAATTTCCCCCTCCTTTTTTAACAATTATCAACAAGGCAACAAGGCAATATGACATCCAGGATCAAACTGCCTACTAGGTTAAACAGTGACCCAGAAAGCGCCTTTGAAATCCTAAACGAACATTAAACATACTAAGCCCCGAAAACAGCTGCTTTCTGGGCATCATATTTCTGCTTTGAGGCTGCTGCAAGGTCGAGGTATGGCTGAACAGATGTTACTTGCTTACTCGAGAAAAATGGGAATATGTGAGCCCCTCACCTTCTTTTCATCATCGGACAGTGCCTTCCACTTTTCACCAGCAGCCCTCGACATATCACGAACATTCGAACCACTCATATCTCCCTTCTCCCTGAGTTCGCCCATGAAATGGAAGAAGGCCGTGATCGGGTGCTTAGGCAGTCTGTGATCTACAAGCGGTAAGTGGTTGCCACGGACCCCCTGCGCCCTGAGCCAGCGCCTTGCGGCATTCGCTTTCACAATATCGTTGGGCTTATGAGACTCGATGAATGCACGGTAAGCATCTCGACTGTCATCCTTCTTGACTTTGGCAAGTTCACTATATCTCTGTTTTTCGGAGTTAGGTGTAACCAGAAGCAACAGTATTCTTGAGGTAGGGTAGGAAGACGTGCCTGCTTCTCCGCCTCTGGGAGCGCGGACCATTTCTTCGCAATCTCACTGGTAAAGGTATCCTTGGAGTCCTTCAGGTTGTGGCCAGACATGGACTGAGACAAAAACAAACTGTAACCAGAGAAGTTGATGTCTGGCTTTTTGGTGGGAGGAACGAGGGCCTGCTTCAGCATCTCTTGCTTGGTAGATCTGAATTTCAACAGCTTGGCCTTGGCCTTCTTGGCCTCTTTCTGTTCGTCCGTCAAAACCTTCTTTTTTGGCTTCGCTGCTACCTTCTTCTTTGGAGCGGCCTTCTTCTTCTTCGGGGCTGCCTTCTTCTTCGAAGCGGCCTTCCTCACAGCCGTCTTCTTGGTCTTCGCAGCAGGTTTCTTTAGGGCGGCCTTCTTAGTGATGGCCTTCTTGGTCGTAGTAGCCGCTCTGCCGGAGGGTTTGGCCTTGGTTGCGGTCGCCTTGGCCTTGGCCTTACCGGTAGTTGCGACGGTACGGTATGCGGTCAATGGAGACGGTCCGAACGTGCTGGAACGAAAGGAAGTCCTGAGGGATGCGGGTCGCGTAGCGATAAGTTGTAACTTGGTAGTGCTCGCGAGCCGATTGAAAAGACGACCCAGACCGGCCGACGACATTGCTGTGAAATTGTCGAAGGCAGGCAGTTAGCAATGATCAATTTGAACAATTGAGGGAGACAAGATACCTAAAGGTCGTTGTGTATTTATCGACGTTGAATGATTGAATGATGATGGGTGGGTGGAGTGGAGGTGGGAAAGTGGGTTGGTAGGTCGAGTGGGCGGTAGTCAAAGCAGGGCAAAATGTGGGTGCCTCCCCGACCGCCTTTCACTTTTTGGGATTGGAATTAGATTCCCACTTGCCAGAAATGAAAATCGGGCGACACCTCTTTTGCTGTGATGTGGGTGCCACAGTATGGCTTGTTATGTGGCTTGTGGTTTTATGGCTTGCGGCTTTTACAACCCACTAGTGGCTTGACTCGCCTCCTACCTGTGCTCACCTTCAACTCTTCAACCGACCAATCTACCACTAACCTAACCCTCTTACCCACATCATCATCGTCTTACTCAAACCGTTCTAACACCTCACAACCCACGACTTACCCTCACCACAACTACCTACACTGCGAATTAACTTATCCATCGATCCATCCACCGATTGATCTGTCGTTCCATGGCTCGGTACGGCTCTCGCTCTCGCTCGCCATCTCGCGCGAATGGCTATTCCAAGCGCACGCGCGACGATCGATATGACCCCCGAGGAGCAAGACCTCGAAGTCGCAGTAGAGATGTGCGTGCACACCCGCCTAAAAACGCTACTTCAACTTCACTAAAACCGGAGCCTCCGCAGAGGAGAGATTATAGGGATAGGGACCGGGACCATAGGGACCGAGGCGGTCGTCGTGATAGGTCTGTCGATAGGCGGCGAAGAGATGATTACTATGACCCCAGGGAGGACAGGCGTAGAGATGACCGCGAGAGGCCTAGGGATAAGGAACGGTCGCGAGAGAGGCGCAGCGACAGGCGGCGATCACGATCGAAGGATAGCGGTAGAGATCGATCTAAGCGTGACAGAGACAGAGACAGAGATGTTGACCGTGAGAGGGGCGGAGATGGACGACGCGATGAGCCCCGACGGGGCGACCGCGATCGCGGGAGAGAAGTAAGGACTCCTCAGTTTGTGATAGGATTTATTACTAACTCACAAATCAAGTCGCCCGCACCTACAGCTCAGACAGAAGATGAAAAGATCCGCCAGCGCAGAGAACGACTTGAGGCTTGGAAGAAGAAGAAGGCCGAAGAGGAGGCGGCAAAAAAGACGGCTTCCCCAGCCGCAATGTTGTCTGAACTGGAGAGGCAACGTTCGGCTTCAGTAGCCTCGATTGCCTCTAAATCTGCGCAGGAACCCCCAAAGGTTTCTGCTCAACAAGCTACAGCGTCCGCCTCCTTGTCCAATTCTAACACACCCCGTCCAAAGGCTGACCAAGGTTCCTCAGTTCCTCCAAGTGTTCCACTGGGTATGTTTTTCCCCGCCTCTAAGAGCCTCCGTTCTCCGCTGACCTTAGAAGGTCCTACAAATGGGTCAGCATTGCCCACCAACCGTCCCGTTTCAACGTTTGGATTCGGTGCAGCTAGAAAAAACGCCGACAAGGGTAAACGAACACTTGATTTCGGAGATGAAGAATCTGCCAGAAAAAAACTTGAAAGGTTGCCCTCACCGATCCCAGGTGAAGCCGATGCAAATAGTGCGATACAAGAAGATGTCGACGATGACACAGAGATGCAGGATGCCACGGAAGAAGAGTCTGCGGCGGCAGCTCGAGCAGCGGCAGAGCAGCGCAAAGAACGCGCGGAGGCTGCAGCATTAGAAGCTGCTGCCACAGCTATGGAAGTAGACGCTGAAGTGCCCAGTGCTCCTCAAGTCGAAGAGGAAGAATCCGATCCTTTGGATGCCTTCATGGCTGGCATAAGCAATTCCGTGGCCAAGGAGGCTACGGTTGAGAGCAACGCACCCGAGGATCGACAGGTATTTGGGGATGATGAGGTAGATTTGGTTGCATCCGAACAGGATCCCGATGACATTCTGGCCATGGCTGCAAAGCTCAAGAAGAAAAAGGAGTTACCAACTATTAACCACGCCAAGATTAACTATGAGCCCTTCCGTAAGAGTTTTTACGTCGAACCGATAGAGTTGTCTGAATTGAATGAAAAAGAAGTTGATGACCTGCGTCTTGAGCTCGATGGTATCAAAGTCAGAGGTCAAGATGTTCCCAAGCCTGTTGTGAAGTGGAGTCAGTGCGGACTTCCTTCACAAAGTTTAAATGTCATACAACAGCTGGGATATGAAAAACCGACGTCGATCCAAGCTCAAGCTATTCCGGCCATTATGTCTGGCAGAAATGTCATTGGTGTGGCCAAGACTGGATCCGGAAAAACTATTGCTTTTTTGCTTCCCATGTTTAGACATATCAAAGATCAACGACCATTGGAAGCTCAGGACGGGCCCATTTCTCTGATTATGACGCCTACACGAGAACTCGCCGTTCAGATTTACGAAGAGTGCAAGCCGTTTCTCAAGGCATTGAATCTTAGGGTGAGTACTTTATTTTCTTTCGTTGTAGATTGACATGGTGTTGACAAAAACAGGCGGTTTGTGCGTACGGAGGTTCTCCGATTAAAGACCAGATTGCTGACCTCAAACGCGGGGCTGAAATCATTGTATGCACGCCTGGTCGAATGGTGTTTCTTCTTGCAGCGAACGGAGGCCGTGTTACGAACCTAAAACGAGCGACTTATATCGTTCTCGATGAAGCCGATCGTATGTTTGATATGGGACTGGAACCGCAGGTTATGAAGATTGTTGCGAATGTACGACCAGACAGGCAAACTGTGCTTTTCTCTGCAACTTTTCCGCGGCAGGTACGTCCTCTTCACTCCTTATCCTCAAGAACACTTACTAAACAATCCCACAGATGGAAGCATTGGCTCGTAAGATTCTCGTACGACCCGTTGAAATTATTGTTGGTGCTCGAAGTGTAGTCGCACCAGAAATCACTCAGATCGTCGAAGTTCGTTCAGAGGCCGACAAGTTCGTACGCCTACTGGAGCTTCTCGGTAATCTACATGAAAAGGACGAAGACGATCGATCTTTGATCTTCGTAAATCGACAAGAGGCAGCCGATGGGCTGCTCCGGGATCTTATGCGGAGAGGTTACCCATGTATGTCCATTCATGGCGCGAAGGACCAGATTGATCGCGATTCCACTATTGCGGACTTCAAAAATGGTGTTGTTCCGGTGCTCATTGCCACCTCGGTTGCTGCGCGAGGCCTTGATGTTAAGCAGCTAAAATTGGTGGTGAATTATGACTGCCCTAATCACATGGAAGACTATGTGCATAGAGTTGGCCGGACTGGGCGTGCTGGCAATACAGGAACTGCTGTCACGTTCATCACTGAGGAGCAGGACCGGTATTCGGTAGATATTGCGAAGGCTTTGAGGCTGAGTAAACAACCAATTCCTCCAGACGTGCAAAAGCTCGTAGATAGTAAGTCACGCCTAATCCATAACCCGATCAATGTTGACACATCTTTAGGTTTCAATGAGAAAGTGAAGGCTGGCAAAGAAAAGCCTAGTGGCTCTGGATTTGGTGGCAAGGGCCTCGAACGGTTGGATCAAGAACGCGATTTGGCTCGCCGAAGGGAGAGGAAGCAGTTTGGCGAAGAAGGAGGCGAGGATATCGACGAAACAGATGCAGATGACGCCCTATTCAAACCAGCGGTCACTCCGGGGAGTGGTGCTGCTCCCGTTAACCCTGCACTTGACGATGAAATTGTGGTGCATAAGCGAAGCAATGCAGATGCCCTCGACCGCGTCAAACAGGCTGCCTCGGCGGTCGATAGTCGTTTGAAGAAGAATGGAGAGTTGCGGTCTGGAGTTCCGATCGATAATAAGGGACCCGATGCTGGAGCGTACCACGCCACCCTGGAGATTAATGACTTTCCCCGTACGTTTCTTTCTCTCCTCGGCGCAACAGGCTACATACTGACAATATTACAGAGAAAGCACGTTGGGCCGTCACCAATCGGACGAATATTGCAAAGGTCCTGGAGCAAACAGGTACATCCATTACTACGAAGGGAAGTTACTATGCTGCAGGAAAGTCACCACAACCCGGACAAGATCCGAAGCTTTATATACTGGTGGAGGGAGATACAGAGCTGGTTGTTACGAATGCTATGAGAGAACTGAAAAGACTTCTCGCCGAGGGTACGGCTGCAGCTGTGGATAGTGAGAATCGGGCACCGACTAGCGGGCGCTACGTCGTGTAAGAATGTATTGCCTGACTATTAGATTTCTTGTAGTAATATGCTGCTGTAACGCGCGCCTTATCGCAAAATTGATCGTTGGTATCTATCGTTCGTTATTCATTCCAGCGCCTGATATTCGCCCATAATCCACAAATCCACGCACCATACAGAACCCTTCAGCCTTCGATGCGTACCTCCCATCCTCACACACTGAACCTCCATCTCAGTTAATCCCACACGAGTTGCTCCTGTTGCTGTTTTGTGTTACTCAGATCTGTCAGATGCTGGTTCTGCGTTTTCCGCTTCTGATCGCTGAGCTGTGACCCGAGCTTTCCGTTCGCTTGTTTGGCATTGCGCGCCTGTCATCAAGAACAGATCAACATCTGCGCAGCATCATCGTAAGGATAAAGATCAGATCTATACCTCCGCCGCTCGAGCCGCAGCTGCGCGCGCATCCGGCGCTGCTGAACCTTCCCCAGCTGCAGGCGGTGAACCGAGTGTTTTGCCCTTTCCGCTAATTTTAGGCTTCTGCGACGGTTTGCCGGCGGGCGGTATCTGCGCCGAAGAGGATGGCGGGTTAGGCGCGGATCCTAGGACTTGACCGGGAGTGTCGAAGGAGGACGATTCTTTGCCGCAGAGGTTTCCCATTCTGATGGTTGGTTTGTTGGTGACAGTGGATGGTGGAGCGCATAAGGCTGATGCTGCTAACCCTAAGATAGCTTGCACCACATGACTTGAGAGCATTGACTAAGGCGCACTATCAAGAAGGAGGGCGAGGGCACGAGGGAGCTATCATACTTCTTGTTACTTGTGTAGCCGACGGGATGTATGCCCGTACATCTTATACAATGCCTACAAGATGGCTTCTAGAAACTATATGTATAAGTACTTATGTACCAGTATGTCGGTGTTGAGTTCTTCGGTGTCTTGCATCGAGCTCTACTATGTATTTATTACTCTGCATACGTGCTGTACGTCCTACAAAGAACTTCAACATCGAGCCTCAATACCTCGAAACAATCCTCTCAAAGACCTTCAGCCTTACCATCACTCGTCTCATCTATTACTTTTAGCTTCCGTCGGCGAGTGACCAGTGATGGTGGAAATCGTGGTCAAGAACCTTGGTGGTTAATGATCCCCCACCAAACAAATCTTCCTGCATCCAACGCCTATCACTCAATCATCATCTTCTCCACGACCAATCTCGCACCAACTCCAATTCAACCCCCTCTATGATACCTCCCTGCACCGTTCGATCATGGAAATGGCCCCACCCCCGCACCGCACCCGCAAACGCCCTTATCCAGCTTCATATCCAAACCAACAGGGCCCTCACCAACAGCAACACCACAAACCGCCCGCGTACATGCTCTCCAACCGCCATAATCTGAATCTCGACTTTTACGACCCTATATTCCGACCCATATTCAATACCGACCAAATGCCGCCGCCTGTACCTGTCGATCATACCCTCCAGAACTTCTATAGAGCTCCTCCTCTAGCCCCTGCACAGAGCACACTCCACAGCAGTTCCTATTGCGATAAGGATAACTGTACCGATAAATGCGACAACGAAAATTGCAACGACGGCTGTGACGACTGCGCCGATGCTTGCCATATCGATATCGCACATTGCAGCCTGGAATGCGAAGTGTCAGCATGTCCAATCTCTCCATGCACTCCCGTTCCTTGCTCGCAAGCTGCGTCAATCGCGTGTCAGGCGGTTGTTTGCGAAGACGAAGTCTGTCCTGTAGAGGCCGGCACGTGTGCGGTAGAGTGCGTCGACGCAATATATTGCCACGATGGCAGTTGTCAAGAGAAATGCCATAGTCTTCTCTGCATGGACGCTTGTCCCGAGTCCGAGTGCGATGAGGCCACTTGCCCGGACTACACCTGTCCAGGGACTGCAACGCCCTTGCAGTCTCCTACTGCTTACGATGACTCTCGGAACTGTGTATCCTTCCATGTCAACAATGCAAACTCAAACCGTTGGCGTAAACCTCATTCTCATCATCCAGAGACTGCTCATTATTCCAGCGTTTCTCCTAATAGTTTGTCCCTAAACACAAATCATCTCCCTCCTTTTAATACTTTTCTGAGTAATCCGCCACTCTTTAGCGACTACAATAGCTTTGGACCCTCTCCAGGTATGGGAATATCTCTTCAGCCTACCCCAAAGCGTCGTAAGGCTTCAGACACTACTTCTATTACAACTTCGGCGTTCGATCAAAGTTACGCGACTACTCCTTCCTCGATGGCACCTACACCGGCATCTTCAAATTTTGGAGATGTCTTTTGTCTGTGGGATGATAATTGCGACGAGACGTTCTTTGACACTTTGGCACTTCAAAATCATATTCAAAGTGCACACATTGGCTCGCAAAAAAGATGTCTTTGGGACGGTTGTGGACAGGAATCATCGGATCCCAATAGTCTTTTTGACCATGTCAAATTTTCCCACGCACCTCCACTGAGTAAGCACGTCTGCATGTGGGAAGGATGTGATGCTATTTTGAACAGTGAAGAGGAGCTGCAGTCTCATCTCAATGGCATGCATCTTCCATCGGCCAGTCAATGTAAATGGGATACTTGTGAAACTTTCGCACCCACAGAGGTCGATCTAGAGAAACATGTTCATACTGAGCATTTGATCCCGCATTTGGAGAAGGCCCCAGACCCCTCCTCGGCTTCATCTGAAGTCAAAAGGTGTGAATGGCAGCAAGTTGACGCACAAGGCAACATCCATACATGTGGTAGTGTCTTTCAAAGCTCAACCGACTTGCAACAGCATGCGAAAGATGACCATATCAATGCGTTGAGAAAGAAGACAGGTTACCACTGTCATTGGGCTGGATGTACTAGGAGGGATAAGCCGTTCAGCCAAAAGGGCAAAGTTGAACGGCATCTTCAGACCCATACTGGATGTAAGTACTCATGTCCTGAAATCTATGCAGCAACGTGCTAAGACGGTCGATATCCAGTCAAGAGTTGTACCTGCGAAATATGTGGCAAGGAGTTTTCGGCTCCTCAGGCGCTCCAGCAACATATTAGGACGCATACTGGAGAGAAGCCTTATAAATGCGATGTAAGTCTTACCTGCTTTATACAAATGAATGCATATCGCTGATAAGCACGGTAGGTGTGCGGCAAGGAGTTTGCTCAAGGCTCTGCAATGACTATGCACAGACGAACACATACTGGAGAACGTCCACTGATGTGTGATTATCCTGGGTGCGGGAAACGGTTTTCTGAGAGTAGCAATTTGTCGAAACATCGCAAGAGTGGGTTTGATATCTTGCACTGATGTTCGGGACATTCAATTAATGGCTCTGGGTAGCACATAATCCTGTCGGACAACATGCGTGCAACTTTCCGGGCTGTGATCGTTCGTTCCATAGAATTGGTACCTCTCTGCTGTACCTTTGTCGAAAGACTCCGACTAACGTTCGTTTGTTTAGATCAAATGAAACGCCATCAAAAAACACACGGTGTAACTATATCGAGCAACACTGAATCTTCTTCCTCTTGAGATGTGAGAGGAGTGTGCTCTATCCTCAATGAAATTATTAGTAAGTTGAGCTGTCCAATCTGTGCCTCGATGCACATGGCTGATTTCTCACCTTTTAGGCTCGAGCTCAAGGCTTCCAGACCCTCGTGTACTGGTTCCTGGGTTGTAATCCCCTCGGAATTCGAAGCTGGGCACAGATCAATAGAAGGTTGCCACTGACACTCTAAATACGAGCATCTGCATAGACTGGGTCGGACTGGCCTTGGTCGGGCCGGTTACTCCTTTTTTTCACTGGGAATGATATGTAAGATTCTGCGTGGAAGAGATGAGAAATGTGACGCAACGCTCTCTGAGTGTCTTATGTACGATACAGAAAGTACGTTACTGTACTAAGGGTATTACCCACTCCCGGCGAAAGTTGGGGGTCTTTGTCGTAGGATGGTATAGCCGTGGATAGTTTCCCTCGACGACATGAAAGACATATTGAGTGATGTGCCTGATTCTACCTCGGAATATTTGCGTGGTGGTGGTGGTGATCATGCGGGCGGGCTCTTGTCCTCCCCCTCCTTCATCTCATCTCATCCCTCCTTCGGTCCATACCGTGTTTCCGCCCTGACGATCACAGTTCTGTGAGGACACAAAAGTTTCGATCCTAAGTTACCCGAATGAAACTGTACTCGTTTGCCTCCCCTGCTTATAGTACAGTACAGTCGTGGATAAGGTGACAACAGGCAAATTCCACGAACAAAGCTAGCTAAACTCTTAGCGAAGCCTCAAGAAAACTTGGGAATAGCAGCTTCAATGATCGAAGGGTTGACAGTGGATCTTTAAACCTACTACAACCAGTCCGATCTTGTTTGGTTTTGTGATGCGTGGTGATTCCGGCATGTCTCATCACTTTTGTTCAGCCACAATACAGAAGCATAAAAAAAAGAAAACCCGGGTCGGGGAGGCGAGTGCATGAGCGGGCGGGGGTCACAAAATCCCACACTGCCCATGTTTCTTTTTGTGTTGCTCCTTTCTTTTCTTTCTTTCTTTGGGTTTCCCGGAATTGTTCTCCGTATCTTGCTCCGGGGATTTATTTCCGGGAATCCTCATCTTTTGCTTTTGTGGGGGTGCTGGGGACTGCCAATTATTTGCAGAGTTTCTTGTCATATGTAACTAGGGCGCAATAAAGTGCACTTTTGAAGGGTACTTTTCTAAGCCCCATAAGCTTCCTTTCTTCCTCTCCCCACTTCTTTGCAGACGGGTAGATGGGCTTAACACGCGACCACCTTCCTGAAGTCGAAAGTCTGGGTCCATCATATCTACTGCACCAGCAGACTATCTATGGGCCTTTTCCTTGTATTTATTTAGTACTTTACTTGGTATACCATGTAAACCCCGACCGAGTAGGTACTAAGTACTAAGTTGCATAGATAATATCATATAGAGTAGCCGCGGGCGTCGGATAAGTTATAAAACTGGGCAGACCAATGCAAGGCAATTCCATCTACTGGTCGACATATTTCAGCTCACAGCAAAAAGGAACAATCAATGATGACGATGATAGCAGTTGTGATCGCACGGAAACGTTTAAGTGTTTCGTTAAAGGAGAAATGCCTGCATATGCAATGCACGTGTGCATGGAACAGCACTCGCTTGTGCGCTCGATCCGCCGGCCCCGCCCTACCCTGTCGTCCCGCTACCGTTGCGAAACCAGACGTGGTGTTACGTACTTCGGTGGGGTTTCAGTGGTAAACTTGAAGAGGATGAAAGTTATATATATATCCTAGCTGAAGTTGAGGTACTCCACGCGGGTACGTCTCATCTACTCAAAACACATGGTAAACCCCAGAGCGGAGAAAGCTACTGTGGAGTAGGAGGTACTAGTTACTCCATGGCTTTTAGGCTGTCATCTGGTAAATAACCCACCCCATTCATCCCATTCATTACGCACGTGTACCGGATCGAAAGGCTTGTGATCCAAACCACCAGTTTGATGCGGTGAATTGATAGAGACCGGGTGATACGGCGCAGACATCCGATCCGTCTCACTACAATAGCAATAAACTAGTTAGAATATGAATGTTATATCCAATTCTCCCCACTCTGGCCGGGGAGCCGGGGGATATTGCTCCGCCAAGAAGGAGAATTCATCCCCATCCATGTGCAAAAAAAGGATTGTGGAGAGTATCTGCAAATAAACGTGCGCGTGGCGCATCTGCAATCTCAAAAGATAAGGTTATAAGTATCCGAGGGGGAGAGGGAAAAGGAAACGACAAGCGCAGTCCCCAGTCCTCAACATTTTTTGGGTTGTGTTGATAACGCAGCAGGTAATGAGATAAGTGAAAAGCCACGAAGCGATGCCCCAAAGAAAACAGACCCGCGGAGATGCCGTGGCAGCTGAGAAGTTGCATCGGAATATTCGATCTCGATTCGAGAGGTAGGTCGCCGTCATCTAAACGACGAATCTGACGGTTATCGAGTGAGCGCGAGTGATGCGTACACACCAAGTGGGGAAGCGGAAGACTTTCCGTCGCTCTGCACTAGGTAGATCAGGTACACTGCGTCTGACAGTTCATCCTGTCATCGTCGAGCAGAACTCGCGCATCCATAGTTGTATAATAATCTGATCACTCTAATTATTGATATCCAACTGGCCACACAAGCCCACACGTTCCCTCCGAGCTGTGCAAATTCAGACGAATCTTACAAATGTTTTGAAATTTTTGCAAATCTTGACTGGGCCATTTTTTCCGGTCAAGGAACATCAGCCTGCGGAAAATCCTTCCGCAACAAGTTCTTACACGCATCATGCCCTACCCGGTTTCTCATTGTGACGCGGGCGATGGAAGGTTTGTTTCAACATATGGTATTCATAAACTCTCTGTACAAATAATCATATCTGCAAAATTGCAACTCGCCACTCAGAACTTCTAAGGCTGTTGCCGGTAAAGAACGATCTCAGATTGCTTGAAGTATCGTCTAGCGTCTAGATTTAGTTCCCTGACGTTAGCACAATACCCAGGTCCAGGGATATGGGCTGTAACACAGGCCCCCGACAAATGTGGGGGGGGGCATGACGACGAACCTTCATCGATTAAGACCAAACTTAAGTAATAGCGTGTGGAGTACTTCTTGTTGACCTCACGGAATGTTGGGGTGAGGTCAAAACCGCCTAGAAATAACCTGATCGGAATAGTTTCGCCTGGAAAGTAAATTAGCTTGGCGTCATACACGGTTCACATCAGTGCGTAGTAACCTCTTGACGGAGAACCATCCATGATCTAGATCACCACGTTAGAAAAGAACAATGCCTAACATTCCTGGATAGTAAATAAAGGGTCCAAATACCTCGAATCTCACCAGAGTCTCGCTCTCATTGTACTGGTTTGGAGGTGTTCCGGTAGTCTCCCGCCGGATAATCGACAATTCCATATGCTTAATCTTGAGTCGTACCAGCAGGAAATATATCCGACCAACAATGACGTCCTTCAGATGGTATTTGGACTTGGAGTATTCGAACTCAATGTGCAGACAATCTTCGATACCGACATCCATCTTTATCGAGCTATTGCTCTCTAGCAGAACACGGTAGGAATAGACCCAGATGTCCTTCTCCCGGATCACGTCTGCCATTCTCCTCGAGACAGTAACCCGTAGGAAGTATCGAAGCTTGACATTGATGCCGTTGTAGGACTCATACTGCTTCTCCACATTTTTAAACTCAAAATCGAAAGTCTGAGGGTGCTGGAGGTCTCCCGGAGCGGCCAATTCTTGCCCAAGTGATAGGAACTCATAGTGGTTACCCCGATCGAAGAACATTTCTAGAAACGCATGCCCACAACTCAGCAACATATCACTCGAATCCATGTGGCCACCCAGCTGCTGGGTGGGTTTGGGTTGGAAGTCCGCCGACCTATTGTGCCAATAAACTGCACCTTGATACCCGTGTGCTCTAAACGCTTCCCATCCTTGGGTCTGATTGTAACAGCTCCCTTCACGGTCTCCCCATCCATGTAAAGCGGACATTTCTCCTTCCTGTTCTTATCCAACTTGATATCAACCATCTGCCGCTTATCATCGGCATCGTTGAGACGGATGTCGATATCGAGGGGGGTCGAGAAGAAATACGACATGGCGAACGGTGGTTGGTAGTCTGAGGGGTCGATGCTAGGGCAGAGGCGTGGCTTGAGGCATGCGGAAGCTTAAGCTGAGGTGGATGATGAGGCTGAAGCACAGTTGTGACAAATCTGTGGCTGAGGCCTGTCAATTGTTGTTAAATGCCCTCTTTAGGGAACCGGTGAAGCCTAGGTTATGCACAATAACCCTGCATGCACTCGCATGCATTTGTAAACTCTTGCCTCGCCTGTGCATGGTGCTTCATGAGTTGTCAACAAACCAAAATCCACGCTCTCCCACCCTCCACCCTCCACCTCCCACTCTTGCCTACAAGCTGCATGCAGGAGAAGCGTTCTGGTCAATGCTCATCCTCATGCACCCCAGCTTTTCCCGAGCGAGTGAACGAATCACAGGCCGCTGTGGAAGATGTCATCGTTGCTGGGAACGGGATTCACCAAACCAAGTTATTGCCGTCCACCAATTGTGGGATTGCGAACGTTTTTTTTTGGAGGTGGACTATTGACTATTTTAGCCACTAAAAGTAGAGAAGCAGTCGGTCACAAAGCGGGGGAGGGGTTGGGTTGGGTTGGGCTTTTAGCCCAACGACGAACGAATTCCAACATCATATATCTCTCCTTCTATCATACAGAGTGCGTTAGCCTATAGTACGTAGTTTCAAACCGGGAGCTTTGGCTGCCCAATGAATGCCTACATGCCCTGCATGGCCTCCATGAGCCATCCATCATCCACCCACCCATCCATCCATCCATCCATCCATCCATCACAGATCCATTCCTGCTCAACTCCACCAGTTCACGCACCTTGACATAACACCCACCCGCTCCACTTCTTACTTCCAAGGCAGATAGACTAGAGCAAAGCTTGGTGATAGAAGTCTGCATCTATGAACCAACCAACGGTGGCATCATTTCATTTCCATTCGGGTATCGCCGTATGACGGTGATGGCACAAGCAGGCGCTGATCGTCTTGTAGCCGTTCGAGGAATCCGCAGCCAGATGCCCCCACTAACCAGTGCCCTCAGCAAGCTGAATGCCCAATCCACCACACCACATCGCAGAACGTCCCCGAGTGCCCACGCCGGCTGGCAAGCCAATAATAAACAAATACTGATGTAAGCCCGCCCAGGGAAGCGACTTGGGATTCGGAACTGGGCGGATCTTCGGGAGCTCCCTTGCTCTGCGAGATCAGCAAGCTGCTCCATTTGGCCGTCGAGCGCCGGTCACGACGGGCCACCGCTCACCGTCCAGCGTCACCGGCTCGCTGGCGTTGGTCCGCTGTCTCTGTCGCGCCCAGCGCGCCGTCCTGGCTCCGGGGTACAGCAGCACTGACGCACCATCAGCGCCCGACTCGTACCTCTCTGCTGCGGCCCCCCACGCTCCACGAAGCAGTTATGTATCAGGTATCATGCCCATCACGAATCCCACGCTACGCAATTCCCGTCTGCGACCGTCTCGCCGGGTCTACCACGCCCTTTCGGGCGAGCTATTTTCATTTTTCTGGCCGTGGCAGCTGTTTCGCGTCTAAGTCTTGTTTGATGCCTGCCTGCCTGCCTGCCTGCCTGCCTGGCTTCCCACAGAAAAAAACACCACACTGGACGAAAACTTGCACTTACTGGCTGTGCTCGACTGCACTCTAGTGATGCTCGCTCGACACTATTATTTCCTACATTATGCGGGGCCCTTTTGCTGCTGCACAACCCTACGCTAAGCCCAAAGCTATGATTCAACCTTTCTCTGGAAGAAAATAATCCCGCGGAGGGACTCACTTCACCTCGCTGCGATGGGGGTGGTGTGCCCTCGTGACGCCTAGCTGGGACTCGCGCGGCCATGGGAACGTCGCCAAAAGTATCACGATCGACGACACAGTGGCGCCGCCCGCCGCCTATTACTTAACAGCTCCCCCAAAGCTACCTCGCTTTTGATTTGTCTTCCTCCTCCATCTTCTCCTCGACTCAAATACCAGCTGCTCGGCATTCCATATCTAAGCTTCACAAACACAGCTGAAGGAAATTACCACTTCGTAAACAATTGCCTTTGCACCTTTCCTCTCTCTCCATTGCTCTCGTCCGTACACCTATACCATACCATACGATAGCTACTTTACTACATACATTACCGGCGAGCAACCAACACCAACAAACAACAGCCTCAGCGACTCTACAGAGACCCGTTCAATTCCCGAATTTCCCAACAAATCTCCGCCCCAATAAGCAATTACAAGCAATTACGACCAGCTCGAAACGCCGCTACGATGCTCACTAAATACGAGACCGTAGGGAGCTTTGTTGCTCCAGCTCCCTCCACCACCTCCCTACACAACAACATGGGAAATGTACACTCTCGTCCCGCCGCTCCCTCCAGATCCCTCCGCCATATCTTCATCATCACCGGTCCGGCAGGCTGTGGAAAGTCCTCAGTAGCTCTCTTCTTGGCCAGGAGATTAAATCTGCCCTATATCGAAGGCGACGATGTATGTGTTTTTTGCCGCTTCTACCTGTCCTCCCCTCTCAACATTCCTGTCTGCACGAAATACTAACCAAGGCCCTTTTCTTTCCCAGTTCCATCCCCGGAGTAATATCGAGAAGATGGCCAATGGAATTCCCCTGACAGACGACGACCGCTGGGATTGGCTTGAAACAATTCGGAAGCAAGCTGTCCTCGAGCTCGAGAGTGGTGCAGAAGGATGTGTTGTTACTTGTTCTTGTCTCAAGAGGAAATATAGGGATGTCATTCGGCTGGCCAGCCGGGAAGCGGACGATGTTGTCGTCCGCTTCGTCTACCTTCGTGCGGATAAGGAACTGCTGCTGTGTCGTGTTAGGGCCCGCAAGGGCCATTATATGAAAGACGACATGGTGGCGTCGCAGTTTGAAGCTCTGGAAGAGCCAGACGAGACTGAGCTGGATGTCATACCGATTGATGTCAGCGGGACCCTAGACAGCGTCCAGAGTACGACTATAGATGAGATTCATCGAGTATTGGAAGGGAAAGCATAGCATAGGGACTGCAAAAATGGGGTTTGTCTTCGGTAGCTAGCTTTTTTTTGTTTCAACTGCGAGCATTGTTTTCTGTGTCTCAGAGCGGTTGCATGGGCCGTTTAGTATTCGATGCAGGTTTTGGGGGCCGACTTTTTTTCTTTTCGGCATATCACTCTGTTATGGCGTTCTTCTGGGATAATCATGCGCAATGTGCTTCTGGCGGCGATGGACTTCTGTAAATCACACTTAATAATCAATCCAAGTTCTAATTCAACTTATGCACTCAAAGGCTGCAGTTGCGGTGTGAGCCTTGGTACTGGGTTGGGTCCCTGCTCTATTTACTGCCGTCTAATGGTATCGCTTCCAACCAAAATTCCGTTCCAAACTGCAGGCTGCGTGCTGCGCAGCTTACAGCCCTACCTGCCGCTTTCATCTAAGTCTAACCAATAGCCTTTCTGGTTCTTGAATGAGATCCTGCAAAAGTGTGGCCATTCTTGCCATTGTAGCCCCATCTACTACTCGGTGATCGGCAGACCACGAGAAGTTGACGATTGTTCTGGGGACGATATTCCCATCATTCCCAAAACTCGGAACTGTTCGTGCCCGACCGATGCCAACGATTGCTACTTCGCTCGGCACAATTACAGGTGCCGTCACTGTGCCGCCAATATTCCCGATATTGCTCACGGTAATTGTGCCACCACTCAAATCTGCCGGCGAGATCTTGCCTTCGCCACCGGCCAGTTGCAATCTCTGCAGCTCTGCGGCTACTTCAAGAATGCTTAGGTTCCTGACGTTCTTGATGTTGGGAACCAATAAGCCCACGGGGGTGTCCATCGCGACGCCAATATTGTGCTGCGGCCGTTTTACCAGCCGCGGCCGTTCCTGGGTGAGATCTAAGCGGGCGTTGAGGAGAGGATATTCTTCGAGGGCTACAGATAGGGCTTTGATGAAAAAGGGCATGTAAGTGAGTTTTGAGACGGGGGAGGAGGTCGAGGATGGCTGGGTTAGGGTTTTGTTCAGCACCGACTTGACTCGCATCAGAGGGTCGAGAACAACTTCGTCCGAATACAGGAAATGGGGTATCGAGAGCGATTGAGTCATGACTTTGAACATTTGGTGTTGTATGGGTGCGAGGGGGACGTGTTCTTCTTGCTCGGAAACGGTGGGCCGTAGCGGTGGCGGCGGCGGTGAAGCTTTGCCGGCAGCTGGTGCTGTACTGCCGTTTCCGGAGAACCGTGCAATGTCTTCTTTCAACACTCGACCATCTTTGCCGGTGCCAATTACGTCTGTTATGTTGACGCCGAGCTCCCTCGAGATGCGTCTCACCGCTGGCGTGGCCAACAATCCATGCTTGGAAACTGCCGCAGCAGAAGGAGGAGGTACCGGCTTTGATGCTAGTTCGGGTCTTACGGATGCTGAAGACGACGGAGATACTCCTGTAGGTGGTTCACCCAATTGCGGATCGTCCGCGACTTCCGCATCCAGATCTATATCCACCAGCGGCTATGATAGGGGGAATACATTAGCAGCTGCAAAGTCCTAGAGTGAATCGGAGATTGGAGAAAGCTACCTTCCCCACAATAGCCATCTCACCGGCCTGGTAGTGAAGTTTTTTGATGATACCATCATATCGTGAGGTGATCTTGAAGGTTCGTAGGGGGAGCTTGTCAGCACATGGTTCCAAGGTTACAGCAGGAGCGGGGGAGGATTGAAAAAACAATGATTACTATACCTCCACAGAAGCTTTATCCGACTGCACTTCACACAGCTTATCAAACTGCTCCACCCTCGCCTCGGGCTCAACAAACCATTGGATAACCTCACACTCCCGAATTCCTATAAGTAGAAGGCTATCAGCTCGCCAATTCTCCAGTAAAGTTCTCAATGCGCATATGCGTACCTTCTCCTATATCTGCCAATAAGAATGGCTTGATGACAAAGCTAGCTGTCGATGTCCGAAAGCTTCTGGAGATAATGCGAGGCGGTAGCAGCTGACGCCGTGCTTGAACCTGAGTGGTAAGGGTCCCGGAATGCCGCCGGATTGGGCCGAGGAAGGTAACACGGTGCATGTGTATTGTGATTGATCTGGGTGAACACGTCGAATACAAGGCGAAGAGTATTCATCTGAGCCGGGAGCTCAAGATATGTACGGGTATGGTTGAATGCGGCAACCATTCAGCCGTCGATAACCGCCGCCAGTTGACATCGTACATCACGGGGAGCTCTCTGTGTAACAATCTCACACAGGGCTGGCCCCGTGGCGCAGTGGTATCGCTCCTGAAAGTATAGGCGGGGTATACGGTCACAATGCTATGGGTTCGAATCCCAGTGCCAGCCCCGGTGTGAAGGGGACAAAGGGCAGCGGGTGGGGAACTCCGCCATTTAACCGGCTTGCCCGGAGGCGGAGGGGATATGGGGCTCTGTCATACTCTAATTAGAGTGCATACAGTATGAATAAAACAAAACAAAACAATCTCACACATTGGTACTCGTGTCCCGAAATGCCGTGAACGGTCAGGAAGCGCCGTCTGGTAGTATAACCTGTCACTGCTAATGGTTCGACCCCGCCAACTCCCTTAACCACGGCTGCTAAATGGGAACCGGAACATGTGCTCTCCATCTAGGGCAGCTGCTGCACCGCGGTATATTTCTATTCCCACAAATCTCTATGTAGATAAGAAAAAACATTGTGTACCGTTTCACACTGCCATGACATCTCACAGTATGACCGCTACTCCTTGTAATATACAGACAGAATCCCATAGCAGCAAGACGGTCCAAAAGTGCCGTAGACGAACAATGCGAATAGAAAAAACCCCCTTTACCCAGTACAATATGAAAGCAAACGCCCGCCAGAGAAATGAGAAGAAACAAAACCAAGAACACTGAACGCAACGTAAGGATCAGAAACGCCTTAGTTAATTGTTGTAACTCCGATCCAATCGCCAAACTGAGTTACGTCGAAATAGAAAAGCAAATGAACCGCAAAAAATGCAACCAAGTTATAGCAGAAACGACTGCCACAGGAGGAAAAATCAAAACATAAACACAGCACTAACTTGTTTCGCTGCCGTATCAATCCATTCATCGTTCCTACCCATTAAAAAAGGGGCAACAATTCATATGGACAAACCTAGAAGTGAAGCCTCTAAAGTCGCATCCAACATGAATATGACTGTCGAAAATAAGAGAACTATATAGGGACGATGAGAAGGTCAAGCAGGACGAAAAGAAAACATCATACATAAATTCCAGGGTAATCAAGAAAGATCATCTCGTTGAGTCTGAGGGTTTAACGCCCATCTTTTGGTAGATGGCTTCCAAGGCCGTCCAAGGGTTTTTCTGGGATGTCCAGTGATATCTCCAGAAGACATACCTTTTTGAACAGTCAGCATGATGCCTCGTGCAGGAGCATTGCTTAAACTTACCATAGATCCTGATACTCGGTGCTCCCCTTCTTGGAATGCCTATTGATATAATTGCCAACATTGCGAACGCTCTCCATCAGCATGGAACTCTTTCGAGTCTTGTCTTCTTCTCTCTTGGCCGCGGCGAGAGTGGCAAGACTGCCACTCACTTCTGAATCACGGAGTGCCTTCTGTGAGACTATGTTAGCACTTTTAAAGACCGAAATTAAAGAGAGATGAACCGCTGCCACCCTTTCGGCGTGTGTAAGCTCCCGATTGCGTTCGTCTCCATGTTTCGCAGAAGACCGATTGCGTTCGTCTCCCTGTTTCACAGATGATTTATCTGTTCGAGATTCCAATGGCCTTGAAGCCGAAGGACCCTTTGGAGAAGGTCTTGGTGGAGAAGGTCTTGGTGGAGAAGGTCTGCGCTTTCTCCGAACTTCAAGACGCGAAGCACCAGCATCCAAAGACGGCCTGCGCTTCTTTCGAACCGAGTCCCTCCCATCATCATTCTCGTGCCGTCGTTTCTTGGGTTCACGATCCTTGTCTCGTGGTCGTCGGGAATCGGTTGGCACAGATCTTACTTTGGGTTTCACTTTCTTGGAGTTTGGTGCTGGTGAAGCAGAAGCAGTCCCGTTCCGCTTGAGGTGCCTGGGATATGCATCTGGAGGCGACTTTCGTCCCGACCGACTTAATCCCCTCTCAACGCGGTCCTTCAAAACACCAAGGAGATAATCTGCCCGGCGAACAAGATGAACCGCACCAGGTGACTTTGCAGTCGCTTCGGCCTTCCCTCGCTCTTCCTTTTTGTCGACTCGGTGTTCTTCCAGGAAAAATTTGTTGTGCATTCCAAGCTCGGGATCATCCCGAATGGCAGTCCAACCACCATATCCGTGCTTGACTATGCCCACGCAAAGCATTGAATCCTCACGGGTACCCCACTCGCAAGACCAGTTGTGGACTAACTTGACATCGTTGATACGGAACTTAGTTCGTTCTTGTCCAAAAGCATCAACAGCTCTCTTAAGGATTTTGAGCTCCTGAGGCCGAATAATGATAGTCTCAGCGTTGAGTTTCTTAGCCCCCTTGTAATCGAAAAGGATGGCCTTCTTCTCCTTCTTGCCTTCTTCTTGGGTAGATCGCTGCTTCTCGATGGCTTCTTCACTTATTATTATCCAGTCGTCTATAGTGGCCCTGATGATGTCCGGATTTCGCCCCTCCAACCCAGCCTCTTTAAGTATTTCGTTCCAACATTCATCCAACAAACCATACCTGGTATATGATCTGTACAAATTCCGAAGTTCACGTACGCTGAGAGGCTGGTTGGGGTTGAATTCTGGTTCGTCATCACTATCGGTGATCCTCGCGGAAAGCTCCTTTGCTCGTCTTTTGGCTGTCCGACCCTCACGTTCGCCATCAACAACAGGCTTGCGTTTCCGAGTGGAGTTCATTTCAATCTGCTCGTTAAGAAAGTCACGTTCCTAAGGACCATTAACACTGGACACATGCCCTGGTTTCAAAAGGGGACACTAACCTCTCTCTCCTTTTCCTTTGATTTCACAGCCTCTAGTTCTTCTTTGGGAATGATATCATCCCAAGAGACCTCTGCCTTAAAGTCGGTAACTTCAAACTGTTTCAAAAATTCATCACCACCTTCTCCGCCTAACCCGGGCTCAACTTGAGTGACGTGATCCTCGGCTGTGCTCAAAATATCATCAATCTTGAGTTCTTCAAGCTTCTTCTGATTATCTGTCGCTTCAAACATCTTTGAAGCTCGGGCTTTCAAGATAGCAGACAACTCAGAAGATTCCAACTTGTCTTTTTTCTTGACTTTATCTGTAATGCCCTTGTCGGTGACACCTAGTGAGATAACCAGGTGTTCAAGAATCATCTTATTTCGAGCACGTTCAAGGACTTCTTCCTCAATAGTATCTTTGGAAACAAGGCGGTAAACCATCACATGGTTCTTTTGGCCAATACGATGGGCACGAGCCATTGCTTGGAGATCAGCTTGGGGATTCCAGTCACTGTCGAACAAAATCACTGTATCAGCGGTCATCAAGTTGATGCCTAAACCTCCAGCACGTGTGCTCAGAAGAAAGCAAAAATCGGGACTTTCAGGTGCATTGAAATGGTCGATAGCGACACGCCGAGGCCCAGCAGCGATTGTGCCATCTAGTCGTTGAAAAGCATAACCCTTGAGATTGAGATAGTCGGCTAGAATGTCTAACATCTGAACCATCTGACTGAAGATCAAAACACGATGTTTATCGGCCTTGAGCTTTGTCAAAAGTTGGTCCAGGAGAACCATTTTCCCACTGCTCATTACCAAGGCCCTCAGAATCTCATCTTTAGTTGCACCAGGTTGAAGGATCCGGTCTTCTGCTGACGGAAACATGAAAGGATGATTGCTGGCTTTCTTCAATTCCATGACAATGTTCAAGAGTGACTGACGATGTCCATTCGAACCAGCATTCAGAGCGGCATAGTTCCGAGTAATGATATTCTTGTAGTACTCAGTTTGGATGTCGGATAACTCTACTCTAATAATTTTTTCCGATTTAGAAGGCAATGACTTTTCAACCATTTTCTTAACACGTCGCAACATGTATGGCTTAAGGGTCGACTGCAACTCCTCAATCTGCTTAGCGGCGTGCTCAGACTGCAGATCAACGTCGTAATCAATAGTAATTTTTCCTGGCATCAAAAAGTCTACCAAAGCGCCAAGTTCCTTCAAGTTGTTCTGAAGAGGAGTGCCAGTGATCAACAGTCGGCTAGGCGCCTTGAAGTCATTCAACTTGTCATACAGTGCCGAGTCCTTGTTCTTCAGCCGATGAGCTTCGTCGACAGCTAGGAACTGCCATTTAATTTGTTGCAGGAAGTTGTAATCGTTCAGAATATATTCATACGTTGTGACCATGCAGTTGAACTTGATCTTCTTAGGATTTCCATCAACGAACAGTTCATGTTCTCGTATGACTTCTCGTGCCTTTCCAGTACCCGTATATACGATATAATTTATATCTGGGGCCCAATTATCAAGAGTCTCGGCCCATGATGGCACAGTCGACAGAGGAACCACTACTAGGAATGGTCCATTCTGATGGCGATCGTGACGGAGCTTAGGGTAACAGTCAGTAAAGAAAGCATGCACACAAAAGAAACTGCTTGCTACATACCCAACTCATGAATGCCACAGTTTGAACAGTTTTACCAAGACCCATCTCATCAGCAAGAATACCGTTGTGCCCTTTTGTCCAGTTATATGCAAGCCAGTTCAAGCCCTTCATTTGAAAGTCTCGCAGCTCACCGTCCTGGATATACGAAGGCTGTGTTTCCAGCTTCTTATAGCTGCGTCTGGTGGCCGAGTTCGTCTCTGATTGTTTAGATGTTTGCATGGATCGAGAACGGTCCCAATATTTATCCACCTGCTCTGGTGATATCCGAATTATCAGGTCGCCAAGTTCCCATGTACAGTATTCATATGGAAGTCTCTTCCCTGAAAGGATGTAAGATCATCGGCTGATAAGGGGAATACAAACATAAGAGAATACGCACATTTGACCATATACTGCCTCCCACGCAGCAGCTCATCACGATGAGCAATAACTCGTTCGACAATGACATACTCTGCAAGTGCATCTCTGTCACGCTCACGATCGAGGTCCATTGCTTCAATCTCTTCTCTCGTTGTGGTCGGCGCCACACGTACCCAATAATCAGTCTCGACAATCTTTCTGATATAGTTCTCCAACTTCCGGTATCCTTTCTGTCCCACCAGAGCGTCTATAGTTTCCCATGTTGCATGATAGTGTGATTGACCTTGCCATTTGATCTATGATATGTTAATCAAAGTACCACAGATTAACAGTCAAGGTACAAGGTATCATACATAAAATTCCAGGTCTTCCTTATTTCCAACCGGTTTAGATGCATCTACTTAAAGGTCAATACATCCCCGGGGGTGGATAATATCTCCACTTACCAACACCTTCTCTCGGCCGATGATCCAGCACGACATCGATTCCAGTAGTGCTAGCCTCTTCTTCTTCCTGATACACATAACCTCCCTGTGCATCGCCCTCCTCTTCATTTTCCTCAAAGTCGTCATCATCCTCATTATAGCTCGTAATCTTTGCTGCTCGTCTTGTGGAAAAGCGAAGTTCTGCTGGTTCATCAAAATCGACAACTCTTCGCCGCTTCTTCTTCTGAGTCTTTGCCTTTCGTTTTGTGCCATATTCGTAGCCGCTGTCGTCGTCATCCGTGGAAAGATAATTGACCGCTGCAGGAGATGGTCTCTTGGATGCTGTAGCAGCAGTCAGCCAGTCACAAAGGAAAGCATAAAATAATAAAAGGCAATAGCATACACTTGGCCGATCTTGCGGGAGGTGCTTTTTTCCGCCTCTTCTGCCGACTGCTCTTGGGCTCCGAGTCGTCGTCATCGTCATCATCGTCAGCGTTATCAGAATCACTGCTCTCAATCTACTGGTTGTTAGCCAAATGGGTTTGCCATTTCTAGTCAGCAGCGGCGTACCATCGGTCGAGCTGTTGGTCGTGCACGTTCCTATTGCCCAATAATTAGTCGAGCCAACGACTACAATGATAGCAATCTTACGCTTCTCCTTAGTCCATACAGATCAGGGTTCTCATAAAACTCGTCCACAACCTTCTCCTTCGAAGTTTTTCGGGAATTCTTTCCAGATTCTGCCGAGCTCGATTGCACTTCCTCGTCGTCGTCATCCTCGACCTCTGCCTGCATCTCTTCGTCTACCTCGAAGTCGGCATCCTCAGACCCAACATCATCATCCCCTGACGAGCTCTCAATCTCGTTCTCGTCTTCGTGCGGTGACTCGGCGGTGGACATAGACTCGTCGGCATCGTCTTGGTCTTCTGCTTCGGATAGATCGACATCCTCCTCTGAGGAGTTAGAGGAGTCTACATTATCCGCAGTATTGTTATATGATTGTGTATCTGCAATCGACACGGGTGTGTCGATAGCTTGTGGTGGCAGTACCACACTACCTGCTGTACCTTCGACATCAGCGACAGTATCTTAAGCGCAAAGCAGATTGGGCTCAGCGGAACGTGAAGGAAGGTTCTCCGAAGCAAGGCGACTCAGATAGACGAGTCGGCGATCGGATAGTAGCCGTCAATGGCCCGCACGATCAGTTCGGGGATGCGATGATGATAGCTCGGTGAAGTTTGATAAAGACACGCTCACAGGTCTGTAGAGCCCGACAAGTGACGCCCAAGCCAAAAGGGGGAGACGTGGAGAGGCGAACACCACCGACAGGAGTAATAGACGCGTGAATATGCATATCAGACGACAGAGGCCTCAGGTATAAGGTTGTCTGTCGCAGATGAGGCTCATGATGCCTCGAGGGGCAGGGACACGGAGCGAAACTTCCAAGCACACTAACAACACAAAAAATAAGGAGACCACTTACAAGCCATGGCGAAAGCACGCTGGCAGCGGCAGTAAAAAGGAAAAGGAGGAAATAATTAGGAGAGACGTTGTGGTGGTTGTGGTGGTGGTAGTAGTAGCGTAGTGATGGTGCTGGTGGCAGTCTCGGTGTGTGAAGTCGGAACAGAGTTGATGGAGCCGAATGTGGGCTACACACCAGGCCCAAGCCAAACGACGCCTCGTGTGGCGGTGCGCATTTCAAGCCACTTCCTCCAACAACGAACCTCAGGTTTCTCTGCAGCTAGAAGCCCGAATTGAAATGCTCTCGTGAACCAATCTTTGTCTCTCTCGCAAGTTTTTCATAGCGCCAGCGAAAATAGAAAGTCTAGGCACGAGAGCAAGTCCCGACTCTTTGATAAGGACATAGAATAACATAGTACTTGAATCTATCTGCTCCAAAGCCATATGATATGATACAGTATTCTAGGACTTTACGTGTGCCATCCTAGCTTCTAGACATTATGAGCTTTTGCAGTACTTCTTCCTCTTTCTTCACAATAGTCACAGTTGGCCAATTAACTAACTCTTTCTTCTCACTAGATTCTGTACTCCTGTGGTTTCTGGGTCAATGGATGAGATTCGTTTCGAGGTATGGGACTCTTAAACTGGGCAAGACCAAGTTTTAGTGAGATGATATATATCTCGGAACGTGTTTCTTAAATCTTGTGACCATGAAGCGGGTGATAATTTGTGAATCTGTCTGCCCAACCGAGCACCAAGGTACGCAGTTCGCCCTTTTAAACCTGTAAACCAATTTTCCTTTGCCTGCTCGCTTTTAAAGGTACAAAGGAGGCCAATTAAGGGAAGGGGTTCTGAGTTATACGGAGCGCTCGGGGCCTTAAAACCGATTCTCAAAGGTCCTGGAACTTCAAGATTTCTCGAGATGACTCAATACCGCTCCGTCTTGTCCCGTGCCCTTCGCTATCACCTCTGATTTTAGTACTATCCTATTGGCACATGTTGATCCAAGCTGTGAAGAAACCATTGAAGATTCCATCAAGGGGGTGGCAATTGCGATGGCAAAAACTGTTAAGAGAAAGATTAGAAGATGTATAGTGAGTTACTATACGTGGGTAAGTTGTCTGATGAAACGAAGATGATATTACATGTGAAGTATCTGACTGAGACGCTGCTGTGTCTATTGGATCTTTGTGGGCTCTTTGTTACACACGCTTCGCGATTTGTTTAAAACCCTTCTAGACTAGACAGTCTTAAGCGATTTTCCTTTAAGCTTTTTTCTTCAGTTTCTAGATATGGCATAGCCATTCTCCATTTTGTATTCTACTTATTGGATGGTTTGCGGCTTATTGAGTCAAGTCGGGCTGAATGTACTACGGTTGGTGGCAGGTGGCCAGCCTGCCTTTCGTCTCCTGGGCGCAGCTTGTAGACTGCATGCAATACAACAAGTGTCCTGTGTGCCGTGAGAAAGTAGCAGACACAGAGCGACCTTATTATTCCTCCGTTTTGTTTCTGAACTTCCATTCTAGCTCTTTCGTGTCGATTGTAGCTTTTCCCCTTTGAATTCAGCACATACAACAACCTCACATCACAGGTCCCGCCCGCTGTCTTTACTGTCTTCTAAACCGATATGCTCGCTCGAGCAAGACGGCTTTCTGGAACTTATCTCTTCGGCCGCATTGTGTGTTACATCCTCTCACGTCTCCGTCGAGTCTACCTAGCTAACCCAGCTCTCCTGAACGGTAGCCACTCGTAAACATACTAGTCTTCGTAATACAGCTCCTGGGAATTGGCCATGTGTCCTGGAACTTCGACCTACACTTTGGCGCAAAGCCCGTCCTAACAACCATGGTTACAAACTCGGTGCGCAGCTCTCTAGTGGGCAATAGACGGGAACGCCTCCCGGTACCGAGGATGCGGCTAACCGTAGGCGTTAGATACTTAACGGGATAGCCGACACGGTTGCTCAGACAGTGTCTGTAGCTCGACAGTGGTCCTCAAGACAACGACCCAGCTCCAAGAAGGACGGTGTTTCAATTGAAATCCACGAGCTCGGTGAAAAGTCTCTACCAATTCATAAGAAGGAGCTGCGTGCAGCAACGCCGTTTGATGTTGAGAGACTAGTGAGATATATGGCATGGGGTGCGCATTTTGGAAGCTCGACTTGGCGGGAGGAGTGAATGCTAATGTGGTGCAGGATTTCTCATGGCACCACTCCAGCTCGCGTGGTTCTCGTTTCTGGAGGAATACTTTCCCGGCGGGGAGCTATGGGCTGCCATCTGGAAGGTACTATTCGATCAGCTAATCTTCTCTCCAATAGGTGGGTCTTAAAGAACTATCCAAATAGTTTTACTGCATACAGTTCTAGCTAACATTCATTTGCAGGTCTTGCGCTCTTCTTCGTTTTCATGACGGTGGCCGAAGGCGGTGGGAGCAAGGCCGTACGGAAGAAGTTTGACGGGGTATATATGTCGGCTCTGAAATCCAACTATGTTCTCTGGCCTGCCGTCCAGATCCTCAATTTCCGAGCGATTCCTCTTCAATTCCAACTTGTAGGGTTTTCCGCATTCCTTCTTCGACTTAGTGCTAATTCAGTGATATCTTAGCCCTTTGCATCTACGATAGGAATCTGCTGGACGATTTACCTATCCCTGAAGAACGAGGCAGCAGATGCGATGTAATAAAGTAGACTGTGTGATGGTGGGGTCTCTAGCGTCGGCGGGCCTACAAACTCCTCAAGTGACCACCAGTGGACATCGACAAAGCTCAACTTTTTGCGAAATCGAGATTAACGAGTGGAGGTGTCGTCTTTTTGTACCTTGGAGTAATGTGTTGCATCATCTTCGGCGCATGTTTGTAACGGATGGTCAAAAAGGGAAAACTTTTGAATTTATGGTATTGCATTTGCATTTGATTTTGATGTTGTGGCATATATAAGACTGTATAATAGAGCGTACTTAGTAGGCAGTTACCGAAACCTTGATGGCAAGTTAGAATTCGTAACCCATGCTTTGATGATTTATCCAATCTATTATATCCTCCGGTTCATGACCGTCCGGGCACAGCAGAAGCACACCATGAACACAACGAACCACAGCCACCACCACCACCACAATCAATGACATCCCGTCGAACATCACTATCAAACAGAAAAGATCGGGTCCAAAGAAATCACAAGAACCTGAAACAACGCCATTCGTCATGAAACAAAGGCATGCTAAGATAACAAAAGAGAACCCAGAGCGCCACTACGAATATCGCACCCCTAGCGCCGGGACACTCATAGCTCGCTAAAATATACATCGAACTAGCTCCAGCACCGTTGAAACTACATATAGAACTGAATGGTGGCGGTGAGGCAAGTGATGGGGCGGCCGTCAACGGTGTAGGCGTTGGCAAAAACATTGTACGTTCCCTGCAAGGGAGTTAGCGAGAGCAATAAAGACGGCCACTTCCCCGAATAAAGTAATAATGGAGCAGATGCTGGTGAACATACGGGAGGAATCTGCTTAGGAATATCAACGCTCTTGTTCAACACAAGCTTTCCCTGATCAACAGGACACTCCAGATCCACCTCTTTAGCATTGTCGCAGAGATCAACACTCTCCCTCAACAGCGTAATCAAGCCGTACTTGACCGTGACATCGACTTTGGCTCCGGCAGTGATAACATCGTGGAGGACACCAACGGCTGAGATAACAAGAGTCGCTCCCCTGCCGCAACAAATAAATACCGTAAACTCGTGCACATGCACAAACTCCCCCGGGGTGGATGGCAAAACTCACGGAGTAGGAGGATTGGGGATCAAATTAACGGACTCGATGGTGGCCAAGTCATGGGAAGTATCTCCGCAGAAACTCAGCGGGTTCTCGCCGGGTACTTTTTGGCCGCCCGTTGCAGGACCTATGAGCTCGCGGAATCCCGCACCCTGTTGGAAGAAACTTCCGGCTGAGGCAGCGGAAACGAGGAGGGCGGAAATGGCGGTTAAGCTCGTAAATTTCATGACCGGTCGTTAGATTATTTGTGGGCTTGGTGAGGGTGGAGGAAGATAAGAGAGATGTGATGATAAGTGACGGGGCTGGTGGTTTAATAGCCGGATGGCCACCAACGTGCAACGTTAAGCTTCCTTCCGTGCAGGTGATACGGTGATGCAGCGTGCCGCGTCTGGGGTGGCTGGGGGAACATCGACTGACGACATCTCAAAATATCGAACGGAGTGCACCGTAATGAAGTGCACTCACTCTCTTTCCGTTTATATCTATTAATGCCATTCTATGTGTTTTCCTACACTTTTAGAAATAGGGGAATCTCAGAAACACATCTCCCTTCTCTTTGTATGTTAGCTTGGTTTTCTCTGCGCATTGAAACCACCTCGCTTGGAATTGTGCTTTCTGCTTGGCAGAGGCTGAATGATCACAATGACCCGAATCGAGCTCCGACAACCTCCGAAGCTCCCATGGCCGCATTATTGTGCAGAGCCTCGAGATACCGGCATTGCACATATTATGCCCTTGACCATGCGGTTATCAGAAGAAGACGTTGGTTGTAGGATGAGAAACCATTGTCCAGTACGGCTCTCACATGTCATGGAATGTCACTCGGTTTGCCTATGCAGATTCTCGGGAAAGCGGGCACAATGGAATGCGGTGGAATAACACCTGGAATGGCGATTTAGCACGCCACATGTCTTGGTTTACAACGCTGCTGGATAGCGGGCAGCGGAGATAGCTCTGATGTGGTGTCTCCGCGGCTAATTATGGTATGCTACTTACTATATATGCACCAAAGCAGCAGCTCGTGCTACAACAAATCCGTAAGACCAGCACTCGAGTAGATACCAAAAGGCATAATTTAAGCGTAAGTCAAAGTACAGTACATCCAGGTGCTGCTGCGTACCTTCATTCTAGACGGCCGAGTGATGAGCAGTAGAAAACGTTCGACAGTTTCAATTCAGGGTACGTAGTGGTACCATGGAATACTGTGGTATACGTCGGACCAACATGCAGTTTTAGCATGTGATGTTAGAAATGACAACTACGAATATACAAATACTTACTGTACCAAAAAAGCCCCGTTTATTGATGCTGAGTTAATGCTGTATTAATGTTAAATTCTTTATAAATGTATACATTGGCTGAACTTGTGGGGTATTTCAGAATTTGCAACAATATCAATTGTTTTGAATGTGGAATCAATTTTACAATAATGTAGCACAGAAGACTACATTGGATGGTATATTGATACCACATTGATGCTGAATTGCTGTCATATTCAAAATGATGCGCATTGTGTTACGCCTTTGGTGTTACAGGTATACTTCCGGGATCATAAGGGATCACTCGATAATCCAAATATGGATACCCGATCCGAACTCATGAAGTATCACTTGGATATCCTAATTGGATCAACCTTCCGGATCTGTTCACCTATTGGTAATGTCTTCATTACCCTACCTTCATATGAATAGACCAACGACAGTGATCGAGCCGAGCGCAATTAAGATAGTTTTTATCTTTATGCCGGTATTGGTCGTATGATCTCTATTGTCAATGGCTATTCCTTATCGGCAGGAAACCTTATTCCTAGACGCCGACCAAACGACTATTCTCTCATGCTCCAATGGTTTAGTCCTAGAGAGATGAGGTGTCGTCAATATCAAACGATTATGACATCTCGAGGTATGCGGAGTCATATACGAGATAAGTCAATAACCAATAATTGATGTATCGGAGCCCAGTCGACCGAATGGACTTGTACGAATCAACCCTTATTTCGACCACACCTTCCCAGTTTGGGGCAAATGGGACTTACGATTCATATGTCCTGAGTGGCGCAGGATACTCTCCGTTCAATATATGGCAAAACAGCTCAGTTGCAGAATACTGTATATTTGGCTCCACTAAAGCGTAGTCAAATTAAGGGTTCTGTCGTTTGCCACAATCATTAAATCGTTACATACCCGGTGGGTATATGAGAGGGCACTCTCACTGGCTCTTGGTGACACGAACCTATTTATTGATAATTGGCTTCAGATAAGCTCGTATTCATACGAGGTATCTCCAATAGCAATAGTGTCGCAATACGAGCTCATTACCATGATGACGTAGTTAATGCTCATGGGAGTTAGAACTCGACCATCAATGGTAGAAGCAAAGGATGACAAAGGCAGTTACGTATGGGAACTCCGAAACAAGCTTTGGCAGTCTTAGGATTGTTAAGGGTGTGGATCGTCTGTTATATATCAGCGATACCGACATGGAGGAAGGACATCAATAACAGTTCTATCGAACATACAATCTATGTTCAGATTTATCTATAGATACCTATTGACCTTCTCGACCTGAAGGTTAAGCCTTAACTTTATTCCCGTGTATTATCTATTAGTTCTGTATTGAAGTCAACCAGGATACTTCTCATTTGAAGTCCATAGTTGTACGTTCCTCTTCAGATCTATATCACGGATAAACCCCATCACTCTTTATACTTGGTTATTCCAAGTACCTTCGTTGAAGCAAGTTGTTGATCGGGAAGAGAGCAAGACGATACTTTAGAGTCCGAAGGACCAGCCTGAATAAACGTGGTGGTTTGGAGGATACTCTTGAGTCGGCACTACTCCTTCTGCTGAGGCGAAACTACTTTGCTGTTTCTTACGAGACTAGTCGATACTTGGAGTCGTTGCACTTGAGGACAGTCGGTCCTTGGGTATATGTGCCGGTTGCTGGGCCGATACTCTTGAGTCTGAAGGAAGTCTGAAGACTGATACGATAGTGTGTTAGTTAGAGGATCTTCTGAGTAGGATACTCTTGAATCGTGTGCTCCAGTATATTGATAGCGTAAAAACGATACTCTATAGTCGATACTATCTTTCGGGAGCAGAGAAAGGAAAAGTTACCTTGTTACCTTGGGTGGTAATCCTATACGCATCCTGAGAAAAGCTTTAATCATTCTTCTCTTTATTAGTCCAGAAGTTATTAAGGGCTTTTATTGATTGGAACTTAGGGTGGATCTCCCGGTGTTACACATTGAGTTAAATAGTAGAGTTATACTATTACTTCCACATGTGTATATTTTGCAAATGCTCAATGCTGCTCAATTGACCAATATTACCCCATTCAACTAAATACTCAATCATTTACAATGTCTTATTTGCTGGTATCTTGTATTACTGTGGAATTTTGAGCTATTCCCCAGTAATTGGAATTTTAAATTTAGTAACATGCTACAATCACTGGACTCTGTGAGTCATGCTGCACTCGGGTAAATGTGGCACTGCAGTCACATCAATAAACGGGTTTTTTTTGGCATAGCATGTAGGTACAACAAATTTAACAGTGCTATCCACTTTGGAACGCCATACGGGTATCTTGCCATGCGGCCAAATCTATCATACAAACAAAAATGCTATCTACTCTAAGTACAGTGCATCGTCATTCCAGCCCAGCGCATCATATATAGAAGTACCACCTGGATCTGCATTCTCTTCAAAACTATCCATAAGGTTCTTTTTCACCTTTCTCTGTGTCTGTTCAGTTATCTTTCTGCCAACATTCAAGGGTGTGTGTGGAATCTTTAGTGGAGTCACCTCAGCTAATACTACACCTCCACACGGCGACCAAAAACCTAGAGTAGCAGGTGGCTTCTTTTGTGGTGTTTCAAAGACCGGAACAGAATGTGGCTGGGCCTTAGGCTGTTGGACAGCCAAGTGCTTTAGTTCTGCAAATAAACTCCTTCTGGGTGTCACAAGGACCACACCACCGTCACAGTCACTGAACAGCTGTGACTGAGGTCTTGATTGACGGCGTGGAGGTGACATGGCCATTACCTCTGACGAAGACAACTGCCGGAGGTCACCATTCTCGGTGGGAGCCAGACACTCTGTGGATGCATCAAACAATTCAGAGTAAGACGATGCAAATAAGTGCTTTTGTTTTTTAGGAGTTGCCGCAACATGTACATTGGGCGTTGGCATATTGGTCGTCTTCTTTGGTTCTGTTGTGGAGTAAGTACGCAATCGGGAAAAGGAATATTCTCTGGGGGAACATACTTCTGCTAGTTGCTTTTGCAAACTTCTTCTCTGCATCATCTACTAGCTTCGAAGCCATAGCGACGCGATTTAGTTTCTTCAGTGCACTGATTGCCCTCTTTAGTTCTTCATTTACCTTCTGTATAGGCCTGTTGTCCATTTCAATGATCTTTTTGGTGAAACTTCTCGAATTCAAGGTGTCCCCGCGAGGCGTCTTTGGTACCAAAATTCCCTTGGCGGCTAACAATGAAAGCAGCTCTACAGTAGTTCCTCACAATTCAGGTGCTGTGGATGTTATAGTGTTGGCTCAAGGCAAAGTGGAGGCCTTCTTGAAAACCGTACGTCGGCTCTCAGGTGCCTTATTTGGTTGAGAAGTAGCGAATGATGGTTTGGAAGATGAGATGCTACAGCCACCGCCAAATTTCTTGTTTATGGAAGCATACTTTTCCGGGAGTTTAGAGGCATAGCTATAAAGAGCATCAGCCATTAGACATTATTAGGATACGCACGAAGCACTCACAATGCCATGATAACCTCCACAGAGAAATGGCGGAGATGATTCTTTTCAGAAACGTCTTTCTTCTGGGCGAGAAATTTGCCTTTCTCTGGGGATGAATCGGAGCCAATTGAGTGCCAGATACAAAGCCAATCAACAAGCCAATCCAAAAGTATGTCTGGGTCTGGCATTTTGTTGATACTCTTGGATTTCGCCTTCTTATCTTTTGCTTTCCCTTTGGCCTTGCTCTTGCCTTTAGGAAGATCTACTGCATCGACCGAACTAGGTGGGTGTTCTTTATTCAGTGTCAGGATTTCCAGAAGCAGAATAATCTGTAGTTCCGTTCTATCATATAGTTCGTTTATATTGCCAAAATCTCTTCATGTCTTACACACTCTCGGAGCCTTAGTTTTTCCAACTTTCACTTCAATTTAGTATCAGATTCTTTGATAAATTGCTTCTGAAATTCCAATGCCCTTTATCGCTGGATAAAAATTTCTTCATCAGACCTGAAAACCGTTGAATTACCCACTTCATGTTCTAAGGCACTTTGTACTAATGATTCTAGGTACTTCGTATCCATTTTGTCCAAAGGCGGGACCATTTGTCGCAAAAACTCATTTGGTTGACCAAACCGGCTGGCCGGTGGTGTCACTTTGATATCATAACATGTTGCATGTACTCGGGGATAATGTTGACTTGGAAAAGTATGCTAGTGAAGTCTGTTACAGTGAGTTAGCCAATGCCCGACTGAGGTGGGCAAACAAGTCACCAACCTTTGCGAGATAGAGTGTATCAAAGTACTGTCATCGTACTTGGTCCAAAATCTCCAGCATGGGCAACTGGGTGCATTCATAGGCAGTGCTATCCTTCATAGTTGCGGGCAGAGGTGACAGAGATGGTTAAGGGGCAATCCTTAGGACAAAATTAATATAGAATAATTTATCTGGTTTACAAGATACATACAATGTATTGTTTCCATCTTCCACGCTTTCAGAATTGGGTACTCCCATATCTAAAGCTGCATGACAGGCAGGTGCATTTGAAAATGGGTAACATATGTCGCCTGCCTTGCACCACCAATCCACTTCATGTATATCATACTGGCCAGACCCAAAATCTACATTTGGCAAGTGCTTTGTTAGTGAGGCGACTTTGCGGATATCTTTCATCCTGAGTTGAATTGACAGGCAATAGAGTGCGTAGACATTTTCTCTAATTTTCTCAACAGCCGAAAGTTGCCTCTCTCCCTCAATCTTAACAATAACCACGTTTCCAGGCACACAGAGAATCGGGGAATCCGTAGGTGCATCAAATATTCGCGATGGAGCGCCAGCCAATAGGTACATGAGATCACGGGAGGACAACTGAAGGGGATATTTTGGTGGCAGCATCAAACGAGGAGGACACGTGAGGCTGGAGCTATCAGCGCTGTTGATCAAGAATGGCTGGCACGGTGGGTGATACTTGAACAACAAACGGACTGCCTAGAATCAATCACTCACTTCCTCCGCACTTCCGTTTCCGCGATAATGAGGGTGGTGCCAACATGAATTCGATAAGTAAGAGGAGAAATCGAGATGCTGCAATGCGCCGAGTAAACAAGTGAGGTGGGAACACTGAACGCGCCGAGCTTTCAGAGGGCGTTGAGCGTGTTTGTCGGGTAACACTATAGCCCCGGTAACCCGTGCCACTTGATGAACCCCGGATTTCACAGATGAGTTTCTTTTTCTCCCTCCCTGTTCCTGCAGTTGTGGAACCCAACCTTGCATTCGTCTCATCTCGAAGCGCGCGGTATCCGCCGGTTGCAGATTCTACTCTGTCTACTCTACTCTACCGATATGAGGGTGGTAATGATGAGCCGACACATGCGCGCCCTATTTGGACATCCTCTATGCAACTGGTGTAAAGCACTCTACAGATAATGCTGGAGGATTCCAGTATAGGCAGCAGGACGACATTTTTGGGTGTTGCCGCCGTTGAATGAACTGGGAACCGGGTACTTCGTACCAAGTAGTACAAACAGGGCTCATTTGGGAAGGCAGCAGGGATCAGCGGACGGTGATAGGGCACTCGGCCACTTGGTGAACCCCTGAGATTGGTACCTGCAGTTATGTACGATACTAGTGGAAGCGCCATGTCAAAGAGAGTGACATCTCCGTCCACTCGCAGCACACGAATCTTCAAATCATTTGAAGTGAAGAGCCAAGAGCATCCAATCAGTCAATCAATCGGAGGCGGCAATCTATCATCAAGAGTGGTAATGTTAACTTCTTCTCGCTTTCTTCAATAGCAAGCGTCTGCTTCAGAGAAGGAGTACTTACCATTGGCACATGAGCAGAAATATATCGGTTGTAGCCCCTCTCCTTGTACTGGTGTACTCTATCAGTTCTTTGAATCCCAGAATATCGAAACCCCCAACTTCCCAATTCTTCCTCCATTCCATCCTAGGGCCGCTTCAATATTGAATCCCCAATATATCGCTGCACACGATCTGATATCACAATTCTCCTTAGTGGTCTAGAGTGGTAAGTTGGACATAGACCTGAGCATTCCCCTCCTACACCCCCCACTCCCGTCTAGAATGAAGTGCATTGACCCCCTATCTAACTTTTGGCGAAAGAGAAACATCCGCGATCCCACATTGAGGAAGGCACCAAATTGCTTCAGATACTAAAAGCTTAGGGTCCACCATGAACTCCTTCACCTTCCAGAACCAAATCTTTGACCCATCTTCAAACGGTCGGTCTTCTCAAAATTACATTGCCAATTCCAACACTACTTTCACCTCGCCGCCTCTCCCTTCTCGACAGGTGCCAATTCGACGGAAACCTCTTCCTGCTGGCGCAAATCCTCTTGGCCTTGGGATATCCGACCAATTTCCCAGGCCTCCAACCCACAAGCCCTCACTCTCAGCAGCCCCCAAATCTCCCGAGCCACCGCTAGAGCTCCCTTACGGGTACCCAGCCCCAGATTCACGTTGCTTTCCATCGCCGAAGGAATCTGCTACTAGAGTCCCGAATAGGTGTGGGATGACTTGAATTATATGCTCTACCGACACGCACTTCCTCTAACGCACATTTTGCTTTCCAGATTGTACCGCGAGGATCACAATCGTGGCCAGCAATCCGTCACACCACGAGCACAACCACCCACCCCCCGTGTCTTTCCGAAGAGTCCTAGCTCGGCAAATCATGCGAGGTTCATCAGTTTGAACATATCTCGAAGAACAGCCCAGTCACCTACACATTCACGCAGTGTATCCGCTTCCAACATGGCTACAGTGATCCATCCTAATATATCATTTCCAGAAGACACAGACCAGGACCACGATCTGATCGACGAAACGAGCAAACCAAAATCCCCAAGTAACAGATTTACATCTTTTTTCCGTTGGGGGAGCGCCTCTGAGCAAGGAACTGGGCCTGAGTTATTAATGGCCCAGACAGACCAAGGCTCATCACCTTCGTTGTCGCCAAAAACAACAAATCTTCCTTCATTAACTCTTACAAATACCAAGTTCATACTTCCTGCAATCGACGTACCTTTGGCAAATGCCGTCCCATCAACTCCATCTAACGGAATGTTTTCGGATTCCGACAATCTATTTCCGCCTTCGACGCCTACACTATCATCAGTTGATGCGATTGAGCAGGAGGTGCGGGATGTTTCTGCGGACCTGGCAGCATCTATTCGGAGAGAAATGGATTTGGAAGATCTTATTGAACGCCTGCAGGCCGAAGCCGCAGAGCGTGGAGGTAATGGGAGACGAACCAGTGATTATTTTTCAGATGCTGGAACGCCGGTACGGATATTGGATACCGATAACAAAGACCCAGATGTGGAGAAGTTGGTAAGAAAAGTGGAGCAACAGAAGGCTCAGCTGAGGTTGGATATGCTTGGGAAAGTTCAGGAGGAGAGAGACAAAAGGAGAGCCGTGGAATTGCAAGTGAAAGAACTGGAGGAACTGGTTGCTAAGGTATACCCATTTTTTATATTTTTTATATGTGAACATCAGGTTTACCAAGCGAACAGTCTTCCGCCGGCTCACACTTCGCATCCTCGGACTCTCCGGCTCGGATAAAGGACCTTGAAACGGCGCTCGAAGAAGCAAAGCGGAAGCTCGTGGAGGAACGTTTGATGAAAGAAAGCTTTGAGGACTTACTCACGGGCCTGAAGGCGGAACTGGAAGCAAGCCGAAACGAACGCGATAATCTCCGAGATGAGGTGGTTCCACAATTGAGGGCTCGTGTGGAAGGACTCGAAACCGAAGCATTGGACTTGCAAAAGCTCATGTATGAACATTCTCGCATGCAGCAAGAGTTGACGTCCCTGAAAACAGAAAATGAATCGCTTGCTGCTGCAATTCGTGAGAAAGCTCGGGCTCAAGTAGAAAATCCGGCAGAGGTTCAGGGTCAAATCTATGCACAAGCCCAGTTGGTTCAGATCCAGACTCAGGTTCAAAATCGGCAATCTGTAGCGGGAGCTCCGTCAGGATATGCCACGCCGGGCACACCTACCACCAACGTAGGCGTTTCATTGCCATTGAATCTAAAAGACCGGGAGTCGTTAACGGAGCGCTTAAAGGACGTGGAGGCACAACGAGATGCCTTACATAAAGCCCTTAAAAGCCTAAGGGAGCGTCAGCAAATTGAGGCTAAGAAGTCAAAGGAGCGAATAAAGTTGCTAGAAACGGAACGTGAGCATGCGTTAAATCCAAGTCTCCGAAGACAAGGCCGCGACAAGGAGGTATCCGCCCTACGAAGAGAAGTCGATCGACTCAGACAACGAGCGGATGATGCTCTAGAACAGAAATTTGTCTGTGAAAGAAGTCTTGGTACATTAAAGATGGATCTGGAGAAAGCAGAACAGGAGACAAACACATTGAGAGTCCTGCTCCAGGAACATGACGATCTTATCGCACAGCACGACGAATTAAAGGATGCGCACACGAGGTTATCGAGGGAAGTTTCAGAGCTCAAGCAGGGAAGACCGGCTGAGACACCGTCCATCTCTCTACAACAAGCATATCGCGACCTTCAAGTCCTTCATGAGCGCTCTTTGACCCGATTAGACGAACTTGAGACCAAAGGCGTTGACCCTTCCTTTGTGAGTGAACGCGAACGCAGGCTTTCAGATGCGAATGAAGAATCACAACGTGCAATTCAAGAATTGCGCAAAAACTTGACATCGGCGGAAGTTGAGCGTGATACTGCTATAGTGGAAGCAGAGGCATATCGTAAGCGCGCGGAGTCCTTACAACGATCCGAGACTATGCACCTGCAAGAGGAGAGGAATCTGGCGGCACAGTTGCGTATCTCTTCAGAACGCGTGGAGGAATTGGCCATTCAAGTACGAGCACAAATTGCTTCCAATGCAACACTACGGGACAGACTAGCGGAGTGTATTGAGCGTGGTGAAGTTGAGCAAAGGGCATCTGCAAAGAAAATCAATGACCTTCAAGACAGGCTGCGAAAATTGGAAGACAAAGTGGTAGAAGCCCAACAACAAGCTGAAGACGCCGTCTCGCAGCACGAGGATGAAATTCGACGCATCAAGGAAACGCACACTTCGCAATTGCGAAGACTAAAAGCATCAACTGTCAAATCGCCTGGTCTTAGGACACCATCATCGCCGCTTTTGAGAAGTCCCAAGCTTGAGTGGACATCAGTCAGGCGACTCTCCGCTTCGGATGCCTCAAAGACTGAGTCCCTGGAGAAGAGAGTGAGCGAGCTGGAACGGGCACTTACCAACGCAGATGATGAGATGTCTGAGGTTGTGGGAAGAATGAATGCGGCTCAGATCGAAGTGTTGGAGCTCCAGACAGAGAGGTAAGCATTGTTGTACTCCCGTTTTATATATTGACATTTAATTGACCCAAAACCGTAGAGATGAGGCTTTACGACAAATCAAACGGTTGCACACCGACCTTGCGACACAGCGAGCCAAGTATGCGCAGTTAATATAATCAGTCAGCATTCATCGCCTGACGGTATCGATGCCTACCGACGAGTCACTTTTGTTTATAGAGGCACGGTGTTTTGTTTTGTTTATGTATGCATAATTCTCTTTCATTTCTGTGTTGATTGCATTGGGTATTGGACATCCTCTTTGTCGTTCTCTGTATTTGTATCAGCTTTTGGGATTTGGCATTGTTTTCTTTTATTCTGTTCTGTTCATATATGTTTGTGAGTTGTGATCGATTTTTGGATTCAGCGGATACATTTTCACTGTTTATATCATTTGCGTGTAACTGGATTTCCGCGTCCACTCATTAGTGTAATGTATAACAGCGCTCTTCTTGGATACCATACAAAAATGAAGTATGTTACCAACGATTTGGACATTATAACGTGTTCTGGAAGGAATCTGGGGACCGCGAACTATCCGGTACGGGATATCACCTGGCATCCCAGAATGTTGTCAAATTGATCAACTGAAACATAGTTCTGGCTTGTCTTGCACATGTCTTGATTGCAGCGAAGTAGAGGGTCAGGAGTAGACAACAAAAATAGCAGTAGGACCAAGGAAGACATACGTTCATTCATTATTTGTCGAGTAAGCGCTCGTTGTAGCTAATCCTCCCCTGGTTCCTCTTACTCACTTGTTCTCAGGCCATATCTTCACCCTTGAGATCATCGTTAGCTACTGCATCAGGCAGAGGGTGTCTGGTGTGCATTTCTTTGCCATCTGGCAGCCCTGGAGACTGGGATGGTGGTGGTTATGGGATACATCGCTACCCGGGTGGGGGATCTCCCGGTAGTAACAGCGCTTGTGCCTTACTTTTTCCAACCTTGCTAGGGGGTTCACTATCCACAGTCCAGGCAGCGACCATGGCTGAAGCGCTGGCGCCCAGTCCAGTCTCGGCAGCTCCGAGGATGATAGCTGTAGAAGCTCCATGTGCAATTGAGATGCCCGAGGCAGGGATATCATGTGTCCGCGATCTGACCTCCCAGTGAACATGGTTCATTGTCTGGACCATTTCCAACAATGGCAACGAGCCTCGTGAGTTCCGTCAAGTATAACAAGGGGAACTGCTATTGTATTGACCCAAGCTCCTGCAGAACCAATGGATGCGGTAGACGTTTAAGTATAAATAGTTGTCCGTGAGAGCCGCCGGAAGGACCATCGCGGACGGCCGTATTCCCTACACCACACGGTCAGCAGATGGGGCCATGGAATTGGTAGATACCTTATACTGGCAGGCATGGTAGGGAGTCAAGAACAGCCGAAAATATGACATTTCGTCCTTCTCCACAATCAAGGTTCCTCCATATCCGAAAATAGCTTCAAGCAACGGAAGCTGATTTCGCAGCCAATGACTTCTTCAAATATACAGGTAGTTTCTGTTATGGCGAATTCTTACCGAGGCTAGTACTCCTCCTCTTCCGATAGCCGAAATGGACGCCTGTGGCCCAAAAGGAATTCCTCTACTTTCGTAATTCTTAGCATTGCCGTAGACAACTTAGACCCTTAATCGCCTTATTGACCCATCGCCACCAACCTCTCTGTCCGCGCCCACCCTTTAGTCCTCGCATATCCTTGCTACGATCCTTATCTCCTTTCAGCCGATTTTTTAGTGCTCTCAAAACGGCTCTCAGGATCCAAAAGTGACTACGTATAAGTTACGACATCTACTCACCTCAGGATAGATAATTTGAAGAACTTCTCCCAGCTCCGTGTGATCTTATTCTCTTTTTCTCTCTACTCTCTTTCTATCATAATCCCTTTCCAATGGCCCCGCCAAGACACCACCGCAGATGTTATACTACAGATCTTTCTGAAGATCATTATATAGCAACGGCAGCAAGGGCTTGCTAACCACAAATCGGACCCAAATATATGCACCCGGTCTACTAAACCTAAATATAATATTCAATGCTAGGAAAAAATGGGAATTGTAAGATTGTCCGTTGTTAGACTGTCGATTGCGTTAGTAGAAAAGTAACCTGGTGGAGAGGAGGGAGGTGGTATGCAGCGGCCGTAGTGTCCTATATTGACAAAGTGTTTTCGAATAGACCTCACTTTATGCCATTCACAAATCTGATAGTACCATCAGACAGGCATTCTAGGACGCTTGCCATGAGTCCACCTGATTCGTCTCCAAACAGTCCAGGAAAGTGGAGAGTTTCACTTCATCAAGCAAAGAGTAGAACTTTCCAGATACTTATAACCTCCGGATAGCGGTAGAAGTAGTGGCAGTGGGAACGGTATTGAAAAAGTGGTAGCGCTAGTAGCTGTAGTAGTGGAAGTGGTGATAGTGGAAGCAGGTGGTCGTGGTAGAAGCAGCTGCTGTAGAAGTGGAAAGTTCTGACACGGCGGCAAATGTGAACTTTGCTCTGGATTCTATTGATAGCGTAAATATATATTCAGGGAGTACTGGTGTGAAGGGCTTCACAAATTGGATGGCATTGACAGACGGCAGAAATAGGTAAGTCTCCGTTTATAAGAATGTGTTATCTATATATTCAGCTTGAAAATGTGCGAATATGCAACCAACGGACCTGCAGGATGCAAAAGCGAACCATAGTCTCAAAACATTACTTCGCAGCCCAGGTGTGCAAACCTCCTTCCTTATTAGAGTCATTCTGCCACCTCAAAGATTGCTTATGTCGAGTCGCTGCCAGAGGACGATAGAAAGTTGCTCATTCCTTTGCAACCAACCCTTCCCGGCCAGTCTGTTCCTGCAGTACCTAGGTAGTGTTGGACTTTGGTACGGCTCTTACCTTTGGACCGGGTTTCTACCGTGATCGTTCGAGTTGGGTGATTGCGTCGCCCATCCGCATTACTCTCAGTGCTGGGGCTGCTGTGAGTCCCCGCCCTAAACACTCTACGTTCCTGTATATACTGATTCCTTGCAGTACAAGCCGTTTCCACCTGAATGCCGCCTTCCTGCGCCCGAGCCCCTCGGTGTTTCAGATACTGGAAGGGTCTTAACATATTCTCGAGTACCTACATCTTCCTACTGGAATTTGGCGGTGCTGGTGCTGGTGATACCCAGGCGTCAGGTTTTAGTACCCTTGGCGTCCGATATTGGAGCCAATTCCGCCATAACAGACACTTGCCTGCTCTCGTATACCAGACTTTCCGGGTTCACTTCGTAGTGAAACTTGCGAGCGAGGCGAAAAAGTCTGGGCACGAGAGCAAGACTTACCTATGTAGTACGGCGAATCAGCGGTAAACTATGAATATCATGAGGCCCGGTCAACGCTCAGGCCACCGCATAGATACGCTAGACCTGGTCCTTATCCTTGCAAGCCACACCTTATTCCAACGTTCGTCTCTTTTTTCTGTAATGTACACTACATAGGTACTTAGTCTTGTAGTCTTGTAGTCTTGTAGTCTTGTATAATTATCCCTCCCTTAGCCCAAATAATAGCGTTGGGTATAAAAGTGAAAGCGAACCGGCGGGTTTGGCGTTGAGTTGATCGGGTTGGTTGACCTATGCAAAGAAAACATACTGCGCTGCAGTATAGATCGTTTTGATTAATTGTAAAACATTTATCCTAGCATCAAGCATCCGTTATGGTGTAATGGCTAGCATCGGCCGCTCTCATCCTTGAAAGTATTAAACCGACCAGAACGGGTTTCGATTTCCCGTAATGGAATAATATCTTTTTGTGTTACTGTACCGGCCACTGAGGTTCGGACACTGTCTGCTGTTGACAGATAATATCGTTTTGGGCAGCCGGTGCTGACGGGTGCAAAAGAGATGGACAGGGTTATGGAAATGATGGCAGTGCATGGAAGTTCTCAATTCGGGCGTGTCATAAGAAGTGCAGGGAGAACGGGTGGGGTAAAGAGTGGATTAAGCGGGAAAATACCCCGCTATATGGATCTGTTTTAAATGTATAGTATAGAATTGAGCTTGAAGGTGCTGACAACTTTTACTGCTTGGACACTGGCCTGCTGACGCTGACAGAGGCATATAACAACTGGACAGACACCCCGTGCTGCATGCTGACGTCCGAACCTCAGTGGCCGGTACAGTATGTTCACATCTTTTGGGTACCATTTTGCCAGGTAGTGGATAAGAGAAGAAACACCTTACTCAAGCCATATGTTTTCATTTGGACTACTACCTGCTAACTAGCACCCGGTGCACACTCACCGGCTTTCCGATTGAAGTTCCCGAGTCTCTAGAAGGAGCCTGCATCTCGCAGCAAGCAGCAGTAAGTGAAGCGGATCTTATTCTTTAATAGCTTTCTCTTAATAAAGGAACGATATCGAGCACTTATACTCGAACAGATGCAGTGTGGTTCAACAAAAACCTAGACATGTTTTGTTTCCTATACAACACTTCCCAAGGCGTTTTCTTAATGGCACGGAAACATTACCTTTGTAGCGGGGGGGGAGCTCCGCCATCTAGCCGGCTCGCCCGGAGGCGGAGGGGGTATTAGGTCCTGTCATACTCTAGTAAGAGTGCATACAGTATGAATAAACAACAACAACAACAACAAACATTACCTTTCACCCTAACCCTGAATGTTGTTCATCTATCCAGCTCCAGTACTAATACTATAACCAAACAGCACCAGCACAAGCCAATATTGTGGCCAAAAAAATTCATTGAACAAGAAAATAGCTGTCTAGGTAGGCTTGCATCAACACCAAATCTAACACTCAGTACTACTATTCCAACACAATGAAGCGCCACGTCCAATCGTCACTTCACATACCCGCTTCTTCCAGCAAATAAGCAAAAGGAGACACTTCTAAACTAAATGAGATCTTACCTATCTCTACCTTCTTCCATACGTTCCTCTTCTCTTTCTTCCATACTTTCCTCTTCCCTCTCTTCCATACGTTCCTCTTCCACCTCATTCTCAGTATCGCTACTATCCACCCAACAATCCTCACCATCCGTAGTCTCATCTTCCCACCTCTCCCCCAATTCCCACCGCAGAGCGCTCGGTCCATTTGGCGCCTTCTTCCAATCCCACTGCATATACTGAGCTGGCGGAGTTACTGGCTTCACCTCCAATAGATACTTGTCTACATACCCCAGCTTCCAGCGCGCAACGATGCCAATGAGCCACATCATATTCCCACGAACCCGGACTGAGAGCATGAGGTACTTGCAGGAGCTGCAGAGAACCAGATCGCAACGCGTACACATATGTATGGCTCCGGGTTGGTCGCAGGCTGTGCATTCCGTGCATGTCACTGGGAACGGGTGCGGGCGGAAGGCCTTGTGGGGCGTTTTGTAGAGGTAGGAGCGATAGGGTAGGTTTATGGTGCTGTAAACTTGGGGCGGTCTGCCGGGTCGAGACGTGGTGGCTTCCTGGGATGTTGGTGGAGTGTCGTCGTTGTCGTCGGTTGGGGTCTTCCGGGTGAGAGTTGGCGAGGCGTTCTCGTTGGTTTCTGTTGATGGCGTATTGTCTTCGCTCTTGATGACGGATAGCAGCTTCTTTGTAGGCTCTGAAATGCGTTTCAGCGTGGAGTCGAGATGGAAAGTCATGTCCGGTTCTTTTGTGGGAAGGATAATCAAGGAGTCCATACTGGTGATTGGGTGAGAGAGGGTGGCTGATTAATTAAAATACGGTGGGCAATGATAAAAGATAATAGTGGTGAGCCAAACTATAAGGGAATGGGAGCTGTGGACGTAGAGAAAGTTGACGGGCAACCCACGGTCTATGCTCATGAACCATCATCCGGCCTTCACCTGTTGGTTGAGTTGTGGATCCTGGAATTATGAGATCTAGAAAAGAACGGGTTTTTCTTGGAGATACCGAGAAAAACAGGAAGGTCTTACACCCCCAAAGCGATCTACATTATACTAAGTAAGCTTTCGATCCACATTTGCTGAATATACTCAGGTATGACTTAAGCAACTCGGAACTCAACAAACTTTAAATACCAAGTACGATTCCAAGGTTCCAGGCCAATCCATCAGCAGCTGCACCACAAGGAACACCTGCATTCTGCAATTAAGTGCCGTCCAATCCAGCGGCTGTAACATAAATACTCAATGCCCCAAATGCCCCACCAAAGAAAACAATCCAAGTCCATAACGCCATTCACATACAATTGACAATCCTCGTTTTGGATTAACCCCCACTACCACTCAAATGCATCCAAAGTGTGCCACAAAGACACATACGATTAAATGAATTTAACCAATAACCTTGAGTTTTCGCCATCACAGCCTCATCCACGACTGAACAACACCTCGTGCACCGTCTCAACTTGACACCATTCGGCTGCAAAACAATCTTTCTCACCGCGTCAATCTTATGCTTCTTATGGAATAACCTCGACCCCAGATCGTCATGGAATCCCAGCCAGGAAACGTCATGAAAAAATAGTGAGGATACATTGATTTCCTTGCGTAGGCTTGGAAGGGTGAGCGAGAGTAAACGTTCCACAGGTGCCTGGAAGATGGCCGGAATCTCATTGTTCACAAAGAGCAGGCGTTCGGCGGTTGCGCGCTCAGCTTCGGGGACGTTGTGGTAGGCGGCGCGGACTGTGCCATCGATGTCCGTCATGATACGCTCAAACTGGCTGATCTTGACGGCGCAGCTGTCTATGGGTACCTTGAAGCTGCGAAATGTCGTACGCTGCTCTTCGTCAAGGGGTCCACCAGATTGTAATTGCTTTCCTGAGCTCTGCTCGAGGCCTTTAAGACTGCGGCAGTTATAGCGGAGGAATGCTCGGGGTGCGCTGGCGAGGGTGAGGATTAAAGCTGGGGAGTTGCTTTCGAGCACTGCGTAGTATTGTAAGTGTCAGGCTGGGTTGAGGGAGGGAGGAAGGTAGACATACTCTTTTCTCTCACAAATGCCAAATCGCCAGCCTTGCCACGACACTTTTTGGCCAAATCAAACAAATCGCTAATAATCATCGACATCATGTCCATGAACCATCTCACCAAACCAAGCAGCGTCTGTAGTGCTTCTGGTCTGAATTCTTCGGGTTGGCCACTACCCGGAGGCCTAGCTCCCTGGCGTTGAGCAGAATTCCATGTGAGAGCAAATGCCAGTGATGCAACACGGAGGTGCAATGTAGCCCAAGCTAGCTTCCCGGGGAGCTTTTTTTTCACTTGCTCGCCTTGGAAATCAAGGGCGAATTGTAGGCTTAGACATCTCTGAAGTAGAGGATTTCGTACTAGTCGTTCACTTGGAGATTCTGAAACCGCAAAATCCATTTTTAAGTTTAGTGCACGATGTACTTCGGTCAGAAAAGTATTGTTAAACTCTGTTAGATGATTAGCGGTTGTTACGGTATTGGGATATCAGGGTGCGATTACCTGAACTCCGGTACTTGCGTGCCACTAGCAAGAGGTCGTCATTATTTAGATAGTTGCTGCATGAATATGCATGCTGGAGTGCCAGTGAAACACACGTGATTTCCATGTTTTCTCTTATGTCCACCGGTCCCCGAGTGAACTCCATTACCATCATATGAACTTCGTTATCCTGGCCCAACCTTACCGCAACGGTATTGTTTGGCGATAGTACTAAATCAATGCAAGGTCCTCCATTGGTAAACGAAAACCCTGCTTGAATCATATTCGTAATCTTGCCATTCAGTGATTTACTGTTGAAGGGTTGTAGTTGGAGGCGGTCTCTAAAGTCGAACAGTCCATCACTACACGCAAATGCAACTACTGTTCCCATGATGACAGGCGAAACCCCAATCACAGATTTGTCCAATACAATGTCTTCCAATCTATGAAGGTCCAGTTCTGCTATGACTGGTGAAGAGATACTAGCCCTTCGTACGCCTAGCTGATCGAAGCTAGGATGCAATGCGCTGGGAGTGTCCCTCAGATCCCATCGTGATACTACGGTAAATGGTTGTTGCTCCGCTGATTTTCCGGAAAATACGCACAAAACAGTTGGGGCCGGTGTCTGTGCACCGGGGCTCCCAGGCATCGGACCGAGAAACTCTAGGTGGGTAAGCTGTGCTCGAGATGGATCATGAGGCATATCCGCAGGGAAGGCCGAATCCACTATCTTAATGCGAATGATCGAGAGGGTGGGTGCAGATGAGAGGGTTACTGGTTTAGGCTGTTGCTGTTGTGTCTGCGGCGGTAGATTCCAGTTGATGGAGAGACGATAGACACGAAGCTGCCGGGAATGTGTGTAGGCAGCTAGGACTGCAACCCCCCCCTCTTTGCTCCATGTCCACGATATCGAAGCATGTGTGAAGATGTCATCGAGTGATGTTAAAGACTCCAGGTCGCAACTGGTCGATTGATACTTATTGAGTCCATCATGATACCACAGCTTAACCTGCTCCTGTCAGTTCTCCCCCGTCCCGTCGATACACCAGCTACTCACAGTTCCGTTCCTTGTGACTCCGATCGCAGCTGCTTTATTGGCTAGAGGATGAAATGGCCCGAACGGTCGATATGTAGGCGATTGGTACTTAAAGCCATCCTCAGCACGAACCACTGAATGCAACGAGTATGGTCTCTCCGGTGGTAACCACCAAAACCCGGCCAAAACATTCAGGTCGTCGTCTTGATCCACTTGTAATACTGTAACTAGCGAGAGCGCATTGATAGCTACGTAAACTGTATAGAATGATACTCTTCCAAGCACATCCACCGCCGCCAAATCCGCGCCCTGGCTACTCCAAGTAACGTGTTGTAGTTTCTGGCCTTCATGTATCCGCGCAACGTCCCTGATAGGGTAGGCAGCGCTCAACAACCAGCGACCGTCGCTAGGATTACAGGCAAGGTGTCGCGTCTCGACACCGGTTCCATCGGCGTTGATAATAGCAATGCATCCGAGTTTCGACCAGGCGACCTTTCTGTTAGTTCGATCAGTTCCGTTCCTGTGTTCCGCGGTGGAAAGGTGGGAAGATGGGAGGAAGGAAGCCTTACTGATTACAGCCACCCCTTCGCAGTTCGTCCAGTCGGCCATCGATCCTAGTGTTGGGAAGTTTCTGTGTGCTGTCCTGAAAAAGATCGTCGCCAAATTCCATGTCTTTGGTGAGGTCCTTGTCTGGTGATGCAGCTATTCTAGCGCCCTCATCAGGCGCTGCCAAGGGTCTTGAATCGAGCGACATCTGATGAGGTTTGGTTACGCAAAGCGGAGTTGTGCAAATTGCATGTAAATGTTAAGAGAAAAGATGAAGACGTGCAAGTATAACAAAAGAGGTGTGGTAAGAGGAGGTGTATTTTATATCAAATGGGCGTGATTATATGGAAGCCATTGAAGCGGACACAATATCTAGTCCTTTTCGTACATGATTCAATCCACTGGCAGTTGTGAACAGCTAGAGAAAATGTTCCGTCAAATCCTTCATATTCAGTGGCGGATCGTTACAAAAGTTCACATAACATTTAGCGTTCGTCTCATCTCAAATGACGTCGACGACTGCACGGTTCCGATGTGCATACTTGGAGTGTGCTCTGCGGGAGATCTACCATACCAAGATGCCCATATCGTCGACACTGTGTTTCCGATATTTTTCAGAGCATTTTGAGAAGGAAGTCAAACGCATGAATACCATCCAAATTTGCTGGATATCCTGTAAGCCACCCAAACAACTGCGGGTGTATGATATCTGTATAGTACGTACACCAGCATAACAGGTATGTAACGCCAAACTCCACCATGCAACACAAAATACATAAGAACCAGCAGACATATAGAAACGGATACAATAATCCCCAATGAAACGAACAGGAATACAAACTTCTATCAACCTGACCCAACCCGTTCCAAACTCAACGCCTGACTCCACAAAGTATTATGTATATGAATGTACCAATCATTATATCACATCACTTGTTCCCGCTAGTCCCATCCCACATCTACAATAGAAATGCTTATGTTGACGAACACGGAGGACCATAATCGAGAGATTGAGAACAAGGCCACCTTAGTTGAGGAGACTGCTCACAGGGATGCTCCGAACGGAGTGAGTTGGCGAGGGAATTGTCGATGCTGGCGGGGACAATGACGACGAAACAGTGACGAGGTCTTCAATTTCAATCGTTGCTGGAGACTGTTTAAGCGCCCGCCTTGCGCCCGCTCCTTTCGTCTTTGTTTTAGCGGAGCCCGAGGGTACCTTAACAGATTTAAATGCGTGGTTGATCGCAGTGAAATTGGTAGATGTGGTTTTGACTACAGCAGCCCTTTTCTTGACCGGCTTCTTTAGATCGACGAGAGTGGGCTTCTTAGACCTAGCTTTCGCTTTCTTGACCGGCTTCTCCTTTCCCAAATCCACCACAGTTGCAGCTCGTTTCCTTGACTTCAGTTTCGGTTCACAAACCGTATGAGGATCAGGACTCAGGGACGGAGAAGGTAGATGATGAGGGATTTGAACTTCGAGTTGGCTACTGACTCTGGGAGGTTCGTTTGGGTCTAACTCAACAAAAGACTCCTCGCTGCTTTCCGGATCGCAATCCCATGGTGGCATTTTGGCTAATCTGGCAACTTCCTCGCAATCGCCTCGGACGACTAGATCGAAGTTATAGTCCTTTGCGGGGGGTGGATCGTGTTCATTGACCCATACACTGACCCCTCCTCTGTAATCTCGAACCGTCTTGCACATTTCTTGCACGATCCGCTTGACACCAGGAACCTTGAGACTCGTACCCACAACAATGATAGCATCTGGGCGCGCCTTGATATCGGCCTCAGCGACAGCGCCTATAGCATCGGCATCAGGGTGAAATTCGTTGTAGAGCACAATGCGCGGTCTCAGTTTGCCGACACCGAGAGATCGTTTTCCTACGACGCCTCGAACAGACTCCATCTCCAGGCATTCATTACAATCTGGCGGTTCTGCTCCTACAAAGCGCTCGGGTTCAAGCGGCCCGACCCAGCCACACTTGGAGCAGTTCATCTTCTCTAAACCACCATGGACTTGAATCGTTCGGGGCCAAGGGCCCTTTGTTTGAAGTGGCACGGCTGTCGTCAAGGGCTCAAGTCGAGTCTCTATGCAATCCACATTCTGAGAGTAGAGTCGGAGTAGTCTCCCTTCGGTGGCTAGCGTGGCTAGCAGATGGTGGAATTGGGTTGGTTTGGCGCGGGTGGCCTTGCCGTGGAGTTCGCGAACCATATCGTGAAAAGACGAAGTAAGCTCGTCGTCCTTGTAGACTGAAGCATCGAACAAGTCTTTGCCAGAGTTCTTTGCGGTTTTTAGAGTGTTGAATAGACCATCCGAGGATCGAAAATCGGGGATACCAGCCCTAACCGAGATACCCGCACCTGCGATCACGACGATTTTCTTTTTCTTGCGCAGAAGCTTCAGTAAGATCTCAAGTTGGCACTTTTGGTTTGTGTTATCGGTAAATGGAAGGTCGAGGAATTGTGTTTCCCGTGGTTTCGGAGGGGACTTCTGCCGCTTTGCAGCAGGCGCTACATCTTTTTGCATTGCTGGCGACTCGCCGCCTAGGGTGATGCGACCGAGCGAACGTTTCGGAGACGATGAAAGATTTCTATAGTGGCGGGGCGGTAAACGGTCGGCGAATGTATGTGAAGATGTCGAAAGAAAGTGAGGACCGAGGTGGGCGCAAAGGTGGCAGAGCGGTTGCGCTGTGGAGAGCAGGCGACGAGGGAAGGAAAGGAAAGGGAAGAAGGGGTACCACTGTGTTATGGAACCCACGGGTTAGATCTCCAGGGGCAGCAGATAAGGGATCTTCCAGAGTGGGTGCAAGGTGAATATGGTAGAATAGATAAAGAAGTGGGTATGCTACTTAGTAGTCTCTGTTCTAAAAGGCAGATATAATCATTCAGGGCAGGAGTAGTACTGCGTACTGACGGCGTGATCTCCTCCCTCGAGAGCGAGCCACAGATGTTGACAACAAACAAAACAACTTCGAAAAGCTCTGTTTAGATTGATTGGCTCGCTTTGTGTGGAGTCGTAGCAACAACCGTCATAGCTTGGCACTGCTTGGCTATTTTGAGCTTAATGTTGGAGCAGAGCCGCAGGACGCTCTAGACGTCAACCATCGATTAGGAATGCCGGCTTCCAGAGTAAGTGCTCTAAAAACGTACTCTACTGTAATCCATTTAGTGTCGATCGTGGGTAGAACTTACCAAGAGCTGGGGATTTTGGTTGGGAAACACAAGCTTACTTTGCAGTATTGTGAGGCTGTATTCCCACGATCAGTACCCTATGGAAACAAAAGAAACTAGTTTCAACTTCGAATATCGAAAATCGTCCTGGTGCATACAAGGTAGGCCAGTGGCACTTGAATGGGTGCGATCTTTGTGCATGCTAAATTCTGTTCATCTGGAGTCCCTACCGGTACTTTTAACTTCCAAGAAAAATTATTTCCTTCCCTCACCTTGCGTTGCATCGAACCCCACCACCAGAGACCTCGACGCAAGATATGGATAACTTTTGCAAAGAGTCGAAGGCTTCCTTCTTTGATCGCCTGTACTCACTTCATGATGGGGTCGTGTTTGGCGACGAAGACGAAGGCGCACCCTTCGATATATCACTCGGCTCCCATTTCCCCATCCCACCGGACCGGGTCAAGACCAATATCAACATAACCGTCCTGGAGAACACAAGTCCTCTGAAGCTTACTTCAAGGCCTGGTAACGCTGTCACTAATGATAATATAAGCCCTGATACAGCGGTGCAGCACCAGCAAAAACAGCCAGAATATCTACGGTTTACGTTTGTTGATGAGAAGGCCCCCAAAATCCCAAGGAAGGCGGCACCTCCCAAGATTGTAAACCGAAACCCCACTCTATTCGCGGGGATGTATTTTTGTAAAAATCCAAGACTATTTAGATTATTCCTTGATATGTACTGAATCATGGGCGTTAGATTTTATCCCTAATAATCTTAAGAATCCGGCACGAAAGTTGAGAATCCAGAGAGCACACGAACATGGAGCTTTCTGCGCATCCGGCCCCTTTGTTGATTGCAGGGAAGCCATCACACATATTATAGTAGATAGCAGTTTCAAGTATACGGATATTCTGAAAGCACTGAGCCTCGACAGCATTCCGGTGATTCTCCCTGCATATGTCTTGATTTGTGTTCTAATGTTTGACAGGCGCATATAATCGTTGTGAAGGATACGTATCCAAGCGACTGTTTGCAATACCGCCGTATAGTAGACCACCTTCAATCAATATACGTCGTCCCTGGCCGAGAAAGGTCAGCAACGCCAGCGGAACCCTCTGCGCAATCGACTCCGAGAAGCCTACAAATTAAAGCTCAAGCAGCAGATTCTATTCAGGAAACACCCAGAGGGTAAGCTTTATCTGGAAAGTCGAAGGTTTTTGAGGACATCCACTAAAGACGAAGCAGCGTACAAGCAAGCAGCAGCAGCAGCGTAAACAGTAGTAGGGTCTCTTTGCCCCACACCCAAGAAGAGATAACATCAGATGTCGAGCCAGGAACTTTGTAGCGGCTAGAACTATCTAAATATAAAGATGACCTTGAGCTCATGGTTGGAAATGCAAAAAATGCCGTTTCTAGATCACGAAAACTTCGCTTCGTTTAAGACGAATGAAGAGAATTCAAAGGACGAGATACGAGAGAGCCCAAGAAAAATGCCTCGGAAAATAAATAAAGGAACAAGCACCGGATTCCAGTGCATGAAAAAGGATGATGGTTCGGCGAAAAATGCAAATCCAAACAAACGGACGATACAAGTGGTGAGATTTTCCTTTTTTACAACCGATGCCTGAATACTGAGCTGTTGGACCTAGTTGTCTGAAATGGAACAATACTACACTAGAACCCAAGATGAATGGCGTTCAATTAGTTACCGCAAAGCTATTGCAACGCTGCGTAAGCAAGATCGAAAATCTCCTTTGCCTCAGAAGCCATTGAACTGCCGAGTATCGGACTTCGTCTTGCAGAAAAGATCAAGGAAATCGTGCACACAGATTCGCTCAAACGCCTCCAATATGCTAAACTCGAATCTGATGACGCCACATTGAAATTCTTCCTGGACATCTATGGTGTAAGCCACAAGCATGCACGAACCTGGGTTGCCGCTGGACACAAGACATTACAAGATCTACTGGACAAGGAGAAGTTGACAGAGTCCCAACGCATTGGTATCGAGCATCATGCCGATTTCGCTACCAAAATTCCAAGAGATGAAGTACTGTATTTTCTAACTTAGTCTCAGACTTTCTCATTGTTCCGTGGGCAGAGAGAGGGGCAGCGCTGCTGTACTTCGTAAGTTGAATGTATCCGCCCTCTTTAGGCGTCTATATAATAACAGGAGAAGACCGGGAATGATATCTTCAACAGATCCATGAAGCTGCTGGCATCGAAGAAGGTATGCTTAGCTCTTCCATTGTTGTAAGACTGTATATGAACCCATTTTGTGTACAGAAATCCCGGTTGAACCAGCGTGGACTATATAAGGACGTGATTCGGGGACCTCAGAAGCAATGGATCACAGAGGGAACCCTGGTAGAAGGAGAGTCCGAGGAGGTACGCCATCACTGACTGTACTTGGCCGTTTCAGTTTGTTGATTTGATCACAGAAAATTTTTGAGATCCTCGGAGTCTCGTACCGTCCGCCTGAAGACCGCAACTGTTGAGTATTCGATTCACCTTTTTGTGCGATATCGGTGATCATTGAGCGTGATGATGAAGAAGGAAACAACGATGGTTCTTTGTACGTTCTAATATTAAAGGATGAAAGCATTCATATGAAAAAAAGCAACCGTGAATTGACTGCAGATCAATTGTGAGCCAAGAGGAAAAACCGGGAATAGCTGGCCAGACCTCGCCGAGTTATTGACGGCGACCACAGTGATTCAGGCAGCCATCAGGCTGAGCACACACTCGGAAGTTCAGAGCAGCGAGTGCGGCGATGTTATATTTCAAGCGGAAGCATGAGCTTATGGAGGCTACATACTACACACTGCACGGGCATTATCGGATTGTCGGGAATATCGTTGTTTTCTTCGACGGTTCCTCGTATGCAGGCGTGGGTTAGAAACATTTTTCGGGTTGCGTCATTAAACTAACCCCACCACCCATTCTGCGCTGCCCCTCATCTCTTCGTTACCGCCACCCTTCCACAATAATAAAAGAGCACATCTCTGCCCGAACTTGCCCGGAATCCCGATTTATTAGCCAGACGACTTGGATTCAGCCCTAACCGACTCAATCTCGCGCCTACAACCAAACCAAACATTTAAGATGTCTCTTAGCAACAAACTAGGTATGTTTGATTCAATTCATATACTTTCGTCAAGCAACGGCTCTGATAATGCCTAGCGATCACCGACGTCGATGTCAAGGACAAGCGTGTCTTAATTCGGGTACGCTAAATAGATCCTTTACTTTGAGCAAGCCCAAGTTGTTGACCTTATGATCTGCAGGTGGACTTCAACGTTCCTTTGGATGGCACCACCATCACAAACAACCAGCGTATTGTTGGTGCTCTACCCACGATCCAATATGCCACCGACAATGGCGCAAAGGCCGTTATCCTGATGTCCCATCTCGGACGTCCCGACGGAAAGAGGGTTGAGAAGTACAGCCTTGCGCCAGTCGCGAAGGAGCTACAGACTCTTTTGAAAAGGGACGTTACATTCTTGAACGATTGCATTGGAAAGGAAGTTGAGGAGCATGTTGCGAAGGCTACTGGAGGTATGTTTCGGTTTTAGTTTCGATGGATAAAGATTGACCTGATCCAGGAGAGGTTATCCTTCTCGAGAACCTGCGTTTCCACGCCGCGGAAGAAGGTAGTTTTAAGGACGCCGAGGGAAAGAAGCAGAAGGCCGATCCCAACGAGGTCAAGGAATTCCGCAGGTCATTGACTTCTCTTGGAGACATCTACGTCAACGATGCCTTCGGAACTGCCCACCGTGGTCACAGCTCTATGGTCGGTGTTGACCTTCCTCTGAGAGCTTCCGGATTCCTCGTCAAGAAGGAGCTCGAATACTTTGCCAAAGCCCTCGAGAACCCCGAGCGACCTTTCCTCGCCATTCTTGGAGGCGCTAAGGTCTCGGATAAGATTAAGTTGATCGACAACCTTATCCCTAAGGTCGATAGCTTGATCATTGGTGGTGGTATGGCTTTCACTTTCAAGAAGACTTTGGAGGGTGTCAAGATCGGAAACTCGCTTTTCGACGAGGCTGGTTCCAAGACTGTTGGCGACCTGGTTGAAAAGGCGAAGTCACATAACGTCAAGATTATCTTGCCTGTCGATTACATCACAGCCGACAAGTTTTCAAAGGATGCCAACACCGGTTACACCACTGATGAAGATGGTATCCCCGATGGATGGCAGGGACTGGACTGCGGTGAGAAGTCTCAGGAGTTGTTCAAGCAAGCGATTTCCGAGGCGAAGACCATCCTCTGGAACGGGTAAGCGTGCATATCCATAGCAAGGTCAGAAATACTAAGTAAATAGTCCTCCAGGAGTCTTCGAGTTCGATAAATTCGCCAAGGGAACCAAAGCTACTTTGGAGGCTGCTGTAGAGGCTGCAAAAAAGGGCACGACAGTGATTATTGGTGGTGGTGATACGGCTACTGTTGCTAAGAAGTACGGCGTTGAGGACAAGTTGAGCCACGTCTCAACCGGAGGTGGAGCGTAAGTGATGACAACATTCGGAATTATAGTCCTTTCGCTAACAGCTTCACAGTTCTCTCGAGCTGCTCGAAGGAAAGGAACTTCCTGGTGTGAGTTATCTATCGGTAAGATCTTATCCGTCACTTTAACGGATAATTCTGACTGTTCCAGAGCAAATAAACGCCAACCCACCAAGTAAAAAGTGCCGTTTGTAACGAGTAGTTTGGGTTCACTTAAAAAGTAGAAAGGTGGACTTTAGGACGTTGAGCCAAGTGGCAATAAAGAGAACTTCATCCATTCCATGTATCCCATCGTGCTTGTGTTCCGTTCCTTTATGTACAATCGTGCGCGAAGTGCACAATGAGCTTTGATATTATAGCCGAAATCGAACAGCGATCTGCAGAAAAGCTTAAGACCTGTGGCCCTGAGAAGGGACTATGACATCGACTCGTTTTTTCCCGACGCCTTCTTGAGCTCCTCTCTAGCCGCGAAATCATCACCTTAGTCCAATCTGTCAATGTTATGATTGGGAGACAAGAGAACTACCTCAACTGAGAAGCAAAGTCATCGGTACTCTCATCATCATCCCAGCTTTCCTCCCAGAGGTTCTTGCTCTTTCCGCTCTTACCATCCGTCTCAGCATCCGACCAGTCTGTAAGTATCGGTATCAGTGATGATGGACATTGATGGCAGGCATTGAAACACACCCTCGGCGGGAAAGTCCTCGAATTCATCGTCTTCTTCGAGAACCTTGTTTGGCTTTTGGGTTTCTTTGGACTTTTCGACGGCAGCGGCAGTTTTGGGATCGGAAGGCGCGGCTTTAGATGCGGATTGTGTGGAAGACATGTTGAGGTATGGCGACAGCGGTGATGATGGTGATGGATGGTAGATGAGGGAAGTAAGCTTGAAGGTAGAGAGTTAGAGTAGTGTGGCACTGTGGCAGTGTTATGTGGCGTACCGAGGCTAATAATTTGAATGAGGGGCTCAACGCCACGCTGAACCCCATATTATACAGTACATAGAAAAATACTTGAAGAGTACCGTAGTTCTCTTGTTGGCATATTGATGGTGAGTGCGATATTGTAGCATTAAGCAGCCGCGAACTGCCATTCCACTTGCTCAGGTACGGATGATGGAATCCGGAGCTCCTCCGTACCGATAAATAGCATCCGCAAATACAAGTAACTTCAGGTCTCGGACTTCCGTTGGATTAGCGGCTGACTGAACCTCATTCCGTCACTGTAGAGTATTCTCTGCTGTCTAAAATCGTTTTATTCGGAGCCCACCGCCCTCCTTCTCCTCTTAAAATTCCCCACTCGTTCTCTTGCGAACTCCGACTGTTAGTCCTGCGCCAGAACCCCCCAAATTATTCGATATAACCCGGTCCTTACGACGTACTGAAAATCGGCACACCAATTGAATGCTCCAACGATGCTCAAGGCATTAGGCTTCGGTGGCTCTCAGTCCAAGCACTCAGCTTCCACCCAGTCGCTGACTGCGTTGGATGAACCATATGCTTGTGCGTTACCCTTGATGAAGTATCTTCAACATGGTGGAAATGTTGTAGGAAGCTTTTGTCAGTTCCATAAGCTTAAGAACAAGGCTGATGCTGTTATTCAGTGAACCAAGCCATGAGAGGTTCGCCACTGGTGCATATCTACTCGTAACGAAACAGCGGATACTGACCAAAACCATCGATGGATTTGCTTATGGACGATGCTGTCAGTGATGCCGAAAAAGCGCTTGAAAGCGGTCAATCGAGCTTCCATAAGGTGCATACTTGAGCTGTGCGGATTTTATGAAGGAATTGGTTGACCAAGTATAAGCTAGCTGGTGGCGTTATCGCCTTTTTAAGTGCGAGTTTGGGATTTGAGGCGGATATAATGAAAGAAGGTCAGATACTATCCCGTTCGCTGCTTGGGCGCCATCATGGGCCAGTATGTACAATGTGCCTGACGCCTTATAGCTTCAGATCGTCTTGCGGACGCCGAGGCTTCGGCCGAACGGGATAGGAAAAGAGTAGTGAAGGAAAATCACCACAGAAGGCTCCCACCGGGAATAGAATTCTCTCTATGCTACGCCGAAGCACAACTCATGTCTGCTGTAACACAGTTGTCGTACCCACCCTGAACATTTGCCCATGAAGTTCAAATCAGTCTGATGTGTTTATAGGTAGTTGGTTTGCTTTCTGAATCCGTGGGTGAAACGCTGAAGGCCTTCTACAAGCTTCGGACAGCATACAAAACTCTGGAGGGGATACACACAACTATGAGCACTTTGGAATTGGAACTGAACTACGAGGACACCCAAACACCAAGTAGCCAGCACAGTACCCATTCCGCCTCAAACGAGTCCATTCCCGCCCCTACAGCACCCTCATCAGAATCAGCTGGGACAGAATCCAAGTCCGAACGTTCCTCGATGGAAGGGATCACACTCAAGAAATCTTCCCGTAATATATCAAGAACTTCTCTATCAAGAATATCAACAACAGCTTCCCGGATGGCTCGGGACGAAGTTGAGATGTTTACGGCTTCAGGCTGCTCTCTTTGCTTCGGCTTACTGTTACTTCTCCTTGGGATGGTACCCCCCAGTCTCGGCCGTGTTATGAGCATTGTGGGATTTCGAGGCGGTAGGACCTCTATTCTTTTCGTATTTAAAATGTAGAAATTTGCTGACTGGGCTCTGTCTAGACCGTCAACGTGGGCTATCGCTGCTCTGGGAAGCTGCAAAGGCAGATAATGTCCATGGTGCGATCGCCGTGTTGGTGATATTGCAATACTACGGCAATGCGGTGCAGTTCTGCGACATTGTTGGCGCAGACAATGAGGAAGGCGGGTATCCTAAGGAAAGATGTCACAAGGTACTGGCCAGGATAAGACGGAAGTACCCCCACAGCGCTCTCTGGAAGCTTGAAGAAGCCAGGATGGAGGCTGTTGATGGTCGTTTGAGGAATGCTGTGGATATGTTATCGCGGCCAATTAAAACCGAAATGAGGCTCGTGAATCAGTTATTCCGCCGCATGGTGGTGGTATGGGAGTTATAATAGCTGACCATCACTCAGACAGGTGGAGGCTTTGATCCTATTTGAAAAGTCACTGTATGCTCCCCGCAATTTTATGCTTGCTAATTCTTACAAAACGGACCAGCAATTCGATGTTTCTTCACCGGTATCAGGATGTTGCGGATGGATTTCTGAAGGTATATTGCCAGAAACACATTGAGTTCAGTTACTGTTCTAACTATGTTGAAGCTTACAACACTCAACAAATGGTCACACGGGCTGTACCACTAGTAAGAGGCATCCTCTCGTCCTTTGTCACTTTTAGAATTAATGGCTATGTAGCTTTGCTGCTGGGTGTTACGTGGAACTGTACCGACAGTTCAAAGGAACGGATGCCGAGAAAGCAGTGAGTAACCCTCATTTGGGATCAAGGGGGTATGTCTTCTGACAGGCCGCTTTACTCAGGAAGCATACGCCACAAAGGCTGAAGAGCTCATCCTCAAAGTTCCAACATTCATGGGAAAGAAGAGATTTATGGCTCAAGGCCTTCCACTGGAGGTATTTGCGGACCGGAAGGTCAAGAAATGGCAAACAAGAGCAACCACAACAGGAGCGCGGCTTGTAGACGCGGTTGGAGTAGGCCCAATGGAAGAGATGATATATATATGGAGTGAGATCCGTTGATTCGCCAGATGAAGTCCGACCTAACTAACGTATAGATGGATACAAACGGATGGATCCTGATAATCTTGCTGATTCTTTAAGAGCTATCGAGTACGGACAGAACAATGAAAGCCAGGCGGCTGATGAACAGGTCATTCGGTGGTTGCTGGAAAGTGTTGCTTACCGTCGATTGGGACAACTGGAAAAGACCAAAGAGCTGCTCAATAAGGTGATTGAAACGCCCACACCTAGGGGGGCTCCGCATGACGAGTGGATGGGCAAGTTTTCCCTGGCGTATCAGTTATAATTATTTATTCTAACTTGAATATACAGCTCCAACGGCTCATTATGAAATGGCTGTCGCCGTATGGCAAGATCATGGCCCGGGTCAACACAACGAGGAGGTCAAACAGTGGCTTATGAAGGCCTCCAACTGGGGTGCATATGAGTTGGACACACGGGTCGGGATGAAGATACAGACGGCCCTGGACACTATTAATTGGTATAACACTACTTCAAGCATATAAGAGGGAGATGGTTGTGTAATGGGCTTGCTGAACATGTGTGACTAGTTCAACCTTGGGAATATAAAGCGGAAAATCGGTTATGCCCTTGGATTGGTTTTGGGTTGGTTGGAGTAGTTGCTGATGATACTACGATGCTCTGTACATATAATGCGGTAAGTATATATATACATGCATTTTTTGGACACTCGTATCATATTTCAGAACTACAATATAGCATATACTCTATATACCAAATACATGTGAGCTTGTACTCGAGGTGGATATTCCTACCTTTATCCAACCTTTTTGTTACATATCCAGTAGCAAATGACTCAGAGTAGCGAGTAGCGAAGCATCAAAGTTTTCTCTCATAATTCTCTGTATATAAATCGAGTCTTTCTCCTTCTCTGCTCTCCACCATAGCATAGAATCAACACACGGTTCTCCCCCAAGTACTATATAGCAACACTTTTCTCCATACGATATCGAGTGATATATCATGCACATGCTCGGGAGGACTTTAACCTTTTGGTCAGTGAGATGGTTTATTCCATGGAGATGGCGCCAGCTCGGAGCATTTTTATACATGAAGGCTGTTTGGGAGTGCGGGTTATTTCTCCTTCCGTAAGTTTTATAGTTTATATTTAAACATTTAAATTCTCGGGTTCAAAAGTTTATATTCTGAACCTCACATCCTCCAAACCATGCGATTCACCTGCACCTCTATCCTCACCCTGCGATCATGCGTCCACTACCAATCCCCGATCCGCCTTCTACTCCTCCAGCTTTCATCTAGCCAAAGAAGCAGGTATGCCACCAATGCCCCGCCAGCACAGCCCGCTGCTGCCGCCGCCGCCTCTGCCGACCAAAAGCCAGCGGCACCCCCGAAGCCCCAGCAACTCCCGCCAGTCGACCACTTCCCTAAAAGCGAGAAAGAACTTCGACAATCCAAGCCGCCCCAGCTGATCCGGCCGATCGGACTACAAAACCCGCCGCAACCGGGTGAGAATAGCGGCGTAGATCCTAGGAGTCTGCAACAGCGACGCGATGACTTTGTGAATTATGACAAGCACCTTGAGAAGCGGAAGCGGCTGTCTGTTACCTACTACTCGATGGGGAAGGGAAAAACAAGAGTACCATTTGCTGACGGAGGAGGATGAGGGGGAGGATGTATACAGAACGAATGAGATGAAGATCCCATACTTCCGCGATTTCTCGCGCATGTCGAAGCAGTTCAAGGGGAAATCCTGGATTGCACCGCCACTGCTGTTCAAGGCCGAAAAATCGCTCTTCTTCCCGAACCTGGTTGGGCGCACCCTCAATACCCCCGAACGCATCGACACCACACACACGCTCTTCGGAAACGTCTCGGTTGTCGCCGTTTTCTCGTCTGCGTGGGCCGAAAAGCAGGTCAGCACGTTTCTGGACGGGCTGGAAGATGAGGTCCCTGCGTTGAAGGAAGGTCATGCTCAAAGGGTCGATATCAACATTGAGCAGAACTGGTTAAAAGCTGCCATAATCAAGATGTTTATTCCCAGACTACAGGCGAAGTTGCCGTTCGAGAGACATGATCAGTATTTCATCATCCAGAAAGGTGTGACGGAGTCGCTGAAGCATGATATGGGGCTGTGGAATGGCAGGGTGGGATATGTCTATCTGGTAGATTGGAACTGTAGGATTCGATGGACAGGGTCCGGGGATGCGAATCCAGAAGAGAGGGCGGCGTTAGTAAAGGGGTTGAAGAAATTGGCGGAAGACCGCAAGAATTTGAAACCCCTGATGGAAGAAGAGTCGTGATTGAACTGTATATCTGAGGGTTGTGTATAATACTGCTGTACATCTAGATTAGACAAATGGAGCACATCACACATCATAGTAAAGCGTGATCCTAACCAGAGATAACTACATAAATTACACGCCTTGCAAACGCCATAACAGATATCTTCCCACGAGAAACAAATAACGTAAACAAGTGACAACCCGATGTCGCTCATCAATACAACGAATAAGCAAAATTTTACCCAACCAACAGTTAATCAAAAGCGCATGACAAAGGTATCAGCTCTAAACCTCCCACCGTCGAACTCCTAGAGTACACTACCGCAAGTATAACAACATCAAGAAACAAAAAGCAACCAGTGATGCCATAATGACACTATCCCTCTTCTTCCGCGTATTTATCTTCGCAATGATGTGGTTGATTCCCGGAATTTGACTCGCCGCGTACATCGCCCGCCGGTTTAATTGCTGAAGTCTAATTCTCTGCTCCCCGAAATCGGCGTTGATAGCATACGCCTGACTCAGAACCGAGTCAGCAATGTTGTGAGAGTTGTCTATCCGCGCCCGCTCATCCAGCATGTAGTCTGCCTCTGAGCGACCCTCTTCTAGCTGTGACGCCGAGCGAAATGCGCTGATATCATTGCGCACCGAGTGCAGAAGGTTTGTGCGGTTCCGCGAGTCAGCGATGGAAGATTTCAGACGGGAAAACTCGCGGCGGTGGTCGGCAAGGATCGAGCGATGAAGTGTTAGGTTCTGGAGTTTCGCGGCGGAGGAGTTGGCGGCGGATTCGGAGTCTAGCAGGCGGGAGAGCGAGGACACGACGGCTTCTCGCTGTTCGAGAACGTCTTGGAGCGCAGCTTCTGTTCGGACTTCTTCTGCCGAGGCCTTGGGTAGTGGGTCTGATGTGAAAGCTGAATAAGTGTGGAAGAGATTCTCGGTCTGTCGTTCGGCGGTGTCAGCAAGGTGCCCGGAGTGTATAAGTCGCTAGGGAGGGTATAAGTCGACTAGGGAGGGCCTGATACCTGCGATTCTAGAGAGCGAGCTTGCTGCCTGAGCTGTGCCCAGCTACCGGGGGGGGCCATATGGGAAGCGCAGAGTTGTGTAGGAAGTGCAGTGATTAAGGTCAAGAGTACCACGATCTAGCAGGTCTAAGCTCTTGACGCCATGCCAAAACGCTGACTGATGATGAGATGCACTATCTATCGATTAGATTAGATTAGATTGAAATTAGATTAGGGCTCACCCATTGAACAGGACTGCTCAACTGCGCTTGTGTGTGGTCACTGGAATTCCGAGCTTAGCAGAACACGAGCAAATCGTCCATCGCCAAATTAACGACTCACGACAAATCTGCCCAGTACCAACCCCTCGTCAACATTCCCTTCGACATCAGACGCCATGGTATGCAGCCCGCCCCTGTTTACATATATCGTTTTCGAATTCCAAAATTACAGAAGAGACGAGATTGTTAGAATTTTGGAGAAGGAAGAAAGCGGGAACAAAGTGCTGACTTGCACGCGACACGTTACAGCCCGGGGTTAAAGCAGCACAATTGTGGCCCAAGTCCAAGGAGGACCTCACCAAGCAGCTTGATGACCTGAAGAACGAGCTGGTCACCCTCCGTGTCCAGAAGATTGCCGGCGGTGCTTCCTCCAAGCTCACCAAGATGTACGCTCTACCGTCACAACCGGTCACCCGAACCTGGACTCGAAAGACGAAAGCACTGAAGGACCAGACAGGCTGACGGTTTTGTGTTGTGTAGCCACGATGTTCGCAAGTCCATCGCCCGCACGTTGACCATCCTCAACTCCAAGCAGAGGCAGCAACTCCGCCTCTTATACAAGACCAAGAAGTACACGCCTCTTGATCTCCGCCCCAAGAAGACCCGCGCCATCCGTCGGCGTTTGAGCAAGCACGAAGCGTCCTTGAAAACCGAGAAGTCCAAGAAGAGGGCTACCCACTTCCCCCAGAGGAAGTTCGCCATCAAGGTAGAATTTCCTCGAAATGTTTTATGAAGATCGAAAAGGTTGTAGTATCAGGATGGTGGAATTGGAATTGTGTAGTGGCGGCGCTGGGGACTGATACTGCAACTTAGACGAAGACTTGAAGAACCAAAGCTGACAATTTGATTGCAGGCATAAATGTGGTTTCTTTCTTGGATATAAGGTTTTCTTCGGTTCAATAAAAATGGGTTGTGCTGGTGTTCTGTACCTACTCGGGATTTACTGCTATTTGTCTGAACTGTTATCGGGCAAATCTACGAGCCGTCACTCGTGTGAGAGAGCTATTCCGCCTTTACCTTGGAGTGACTCAGAGGGCTCCGTAGAATGGATGGAATGGCGTTCTGTCAGCTGACTACCAATCTCGGGCTATACGGTCCTATATATATACTGCTGAACCCGACCCGATGTTTGTGACCTTTCGTGTTGGGAGTGATGTTTGTTATTCAGCCAAGCATACTTCTCTTACGCCCTCTCATTCTAACATCTTGCAGTCTCCTCATCACCGGCTTAGATCCCTTGTAGCTGCGCTCATATGCCTCCAGCACATCCTTGAATAGTCTCTCTGCCTTAGGATGTGTACTCGAGAACGCCCTCTCGAGCACATAGAGATCTACTGCCTTATCCTCTTCGGCCGTAGACATACTTCCAAGCCCAAAATCAATCAACATTACCTCCCCCTCCACATCCTCCTCATACTGCACATCCCGTGCTCCTAGTAGCCCTTTCCGCCTCGATGTCCGAACCATGACATTACTCGTCGTCAAATCCCCATGCACGATATCTGCGGCATGTAGTTTACCCACAACCTCCCCCATATGCACCATCATCCGGTCCACCAGCTGTTCCCCGCCCTCGCGTTCAAGCATCCCATCCAACACGTCGCGGACACTACACCCTTCAATCCATTCCATGTAGATTTCTCCGCGCGTTTCGTCGACAAAGTAGACGGCTGGGACTGGGATTCCGAGGTTACGTGCACGAATGAGGAGGCGCGCCTCCGAGAGGCAGCGGTGTTTGGTGAGTCGAGCGTCGAGTGTTGGGTGTCGGTATGGTTTTCGAGGACGGAATTTTAGCAGCGCTGGGATCGTGGGAAGGAGATAAGTTGTTTTGTAGACCAGTGCTTCTGCTCCTTGTTTTATCAGCGTTTTTGGCGTCTCCCGGTTGGTGCTACTGGCGGTGGTAGCCATCGTGATGGAGGTGAAGGTGGAGGTGGAGGTGGGGTGAAGTGGGATGGATTTGAGCCGCAGTGCTTATTATCACTAATCATAGTCTTGCACTCAGTACTTAAACCTCGGTCAACTCCATGCATGCCTTGTTTATTTAATAGCTCCTGAATTCAGACACGAGATACCTGCAGAGAGGCTGCACCAACCCTCCGCTAACATGTCACTCATGCCAAACGAAACCATCGTCATGCTACACCAACAAACGCTAGCTCGCGGCTGCCCCTTCTGCGCGATCGCATCCAATTGCCCTCCATTCGACCCAACTCTAAAAAGACTACTACCTCTATCGCTACCTCCTACCGACAACAATTCAGGACACATCGTCCTCTCGACTCCAAACGTAATTGCCTTCCTCGACATCCTGCCGCTTACGCGGGCGCATATCCTCGTGTGCCCGCGAGAACACCGTGAGAAGCTTTCCGACCTTTCGCCGGCCGAGAATGCGGTAGTTGGGGCGTGGCTACCGATTATTGCTAGAGCTGCGTGCAAGATCTCGGGATACGAGGACTTTAACCTTGTCCAAAACAACGGTACGATGACACGACATCTCCCATCCCACACAGGAAGAGGTGGAGCACGGGGAGCTCACTACGAGAACTAAGTACATACCAAAAAGCGCTCTTTAGTGGAAGCAGTGAAAGGAGCTTAAGACACCCTGTAATTGACTCTAAACAGGAGTAAACGCAGCCCAAGTTGTCCCTCACGTCCATTATCATATCATCCCACGCCCTGACGAGCGCCAGCGCGAAAAGCTGGAAGCTGAGACCCCAGAAGATAGGAAGCGGTGGTGTAAGAGCCCATTTGGATCTGGATGGAGGACCGATCTGGATGATGAAGAGGGAGCGCAGCTGGCGGCAGCGTTACGAGCTGAGGTGCAACAAGAGGTGGAGAGCTTGCGAAAAGACCCGGATAAGCAGAAGGATACGCGGTTCCTTGCCAGTCTTTGAAGGGATCCAGCGTTATGTTGCTTAATATACCCTAGGTGTCTAATTGTTCGTGTTCGGTGAGTAGATCGGTATTATAAGAGTTGAATCAAGATCCAGAAGTGAATCTATGATACAATTGAGCATAGGATATCAAATATTCTGTCCATACAAAGGAAATAGGAAAAAACCAAAACCCGCACATGGATGCATTACCCGACATCCCCCTATTTTATGAAATACCTAGGTATGTACTCAAGGAAATAACACAATAAAACAAAACACAAAATACAAAGTACAAAGTACAAAGGAGACGTATAGAAAATACATGACTTCGTAAACCTGCCATTGCCCACCTGGAAACAACTCTCGTTAAACCATTACTTACTCCCGTATTGGTTCCTGTGAAGTGAGGCAGGCAGGCACAAGCACGCACAACGCCGCCTAAAAAGAAACATGTGACGTTAGGAGAGGATTGAGATAAGGAATGAAACTGCCGTGCTGAATAGATACAAGCTATACATCAATCGACAACAACCTATGAACACATGAACACACCAAGTAGTTGTTGAGGGGTGAAAGGCAAATGACACGCATAAGCACACGATGCCACGTCATGGGGTGAGAAGCAAGAATCAGCTAATATAAGGTACGTCTAGAAGTATGAACGTGCCCAACACAGCCCACTTCCGACTCCAGTAATTTCACCACCTTCCCACAGAACAGCGCCACCAAAGACCTCTTGTAGACATCCTGAACGTTGGGTACTCCTCTCGCTCCGATTCCACTAGGAAAAAGAATGGTGGTGACACAGGAAATCCTAAGAGATATGAAAAGGAAAAGGAAAAGGAATACAACAGAAACCAAAAAATCAAGCCTTGGAACCCGGAAGCAGATACACATATGCAAAAGAAAGAACCAACAGTACTGAAACACTAAAGAAACACCACACTAAAAGTTATGCAGATACAGCAACAGCAAAGAACCGGGGAATTGACAACTCCTGTCCCATCCGGCAACAATAGACTCGCATCGATATTTGTTTGCAGCCGGTAAAGCGGGTTTTCGTGATGAGGTTCGTTCTTTGTCGTATGTGCTCGAACATCCCGTAGAAAAACACTCCTTTATGTCGTATCGTCGTTATTACCGCTTATCCTGCCTTTAGTACCAACTACCAAGCCAAACACATGAAAGAACTCAGAATGCTCCAAGTCTAATTTCCCCAAGAATATACACAATGAATGTCGATCATCACCAGCCGAAAAGTAAATACTCTGCTTCAAGAAACGTAGATGCATGAGTAGGTGAAAGCAACTGTAGTTGCGCTAGTATGCATCTTCGTCCTGGTAGAGGTCTCTGGTTGCAACATCGGGATCGACACCATGTGCCTTTGCATTCTTTTTGGCCCATTCGCGGGCATGTAGGGAGGCTGAAATATGTTAGCATAGACCAAGGACGTGAACTGCAGTGAGTGTGTAAAGAACCTTTCATGAACTTCTTGCTGGCGTACTTCTTAAAGAATGCTTGATGCTTGACAGGGCGGATCAAATAGTCGATCATCAGACGGAAGACTGGAAGAACCTGCTCTTCTGTGTAATCAGAAAAGTGGATGAGGTTTGCGCACTAAACGGTAAATTAGCCCAAAATAAAAGAAAAGCATGGCCAATCAGTGATGGAGACATACCCAAGGGCCACGATGCAACATCATTCTGGCCATGTACATTGCGGCTGCGGATACATGGCTAGGCAGGTACTCGAGAAACCTATGGTCCAATAGGCTAATCTCCATCAGATACTTGGCAAAGGTCCGCGTCTGAAAGTCGTATTGGTCGGCTTTGGAGATTCGTCGCAAGAAGTTCATCGGGTTCGGATACGACAGGTTATACTCCAAAGTAGCGAGTATAAACCGTTCCGCACGAAGAATCTCCTCTTCCGTGAAACCATCATCGGCGACGTGACGAAAGTACTGGACATGAGGGGAGAAAACCTCCTCGTACTTAGCGGCGATGAACATGGCAGTAACACCAACCAGCTCGAGCTTGTCCAGCATGACAATTTTGTTTGTCAAAAAACGGTCAACGATGTTGACTGAGAGAAAAAGAGTCTCCGGAAGAAGACGGAAGCGAGTATGAACCTCGACGAGCCAATCCACAAGGATACCACGCATTTGCCATTTCAGGTCCAGTTGGTCCTCCATGTAATTTGGGTTGGGCTGGGTTTCGGGCTCGAGCTTTCTGAGATATTCGAAGATCTCATTGACATATTCGGAAACCATGAGAGGATCTTCGGCATCTTCATCGTCAAGAGGGTCCCAACCCGTTACTTCGGAGGCAGTCAATTTTTTGTCAACTCGGGGTCTCTTCGCAGCCGGTTGATGGGGCACGTCTTCAGCCTCAGCCTCAGCATCCTTGGTCGCTAGGCCGGAGTCCTGATTTTCCTCATCCTCGTCATCCTTCGCCTTTGATGGTGCCTGTCTCTTTTTGGCGCGCAATACTCCCGATCCACTTGCTTCCTTTTTTTTAGCATCCTGAGTACTACCAATAGCCCTAACAGGTGCAGCGCGAGTAGTGCGTGTCGCCTTGGTCACACCATTGGTTGTTGTTTTTGCTGTAGTGGTGGTGGTTTTGGTAACTTTCTTAACAACCTTCTTGTCGCCACCTGCTCCATTGGCATCGGCCTTGTGAACGTTACTGACATCCCCAAGGGCGGCACGTTTGCGATTAGCAGGTGCAACAGCAGTCGTAGTCGTGTTAGTTGTTTTCGAGGCTAAAGCAGCGTGTTGACCAGACGATAGGGATGCGGCCTTTGCTCGGGTAAGGCGTGTCGTTGGCGCTACGGTATTCTCATCACCATTTTCATTGGTGGACGCTCGAGTTCGTACAGCTCGACGCTAATAATAATTAGTATGTAATAGGGAGCATGTCGAGGGATGTTGAAGCAAATGTAATGTGCTTAAGCCCGGGTCTTGTGAAGACTTACTGCCTGCATATTGGCGTAGTGATGTGTTGTGTTGTGATGGTGTTGTAATGGTGTTCGACGTGTTATGGCGGTTTGGCGCAAGTTGACATGCAACGAGCAACACCGTCTTGAACGAAAAATGTTCGAAATGCAGGTAAGTGTTCCTGCGTGGAACTAAAATTGCACAATTTAACTTTTGAACATTAGTAAAACGAATTTTATACACATTGTTTGTTTGTTGACAAGAACATACCCGAGAACCAAACCACTGGCTGCTCCTTGACTGGTAGACCTGCTGTCGAAGATGAACGAATCAATCGACTGCGTTTTGAAGGTCTGCAGCGAGGCAATCGCAGTGTTTCGGGTAGTATTGTTGGCGATGTTGAATACAAGGCGGTGGGCTATTGCAGCGACAGAATTGCAATTCGTGCCGTAACGCAGACGCGAAGGAAAAAGAGAGTAATTGAACGGAGCACCGATACAAGACAGAAGAAGGATGAATCGAAGGTGATGGTGAAGAGGTAGGGTGGATGAGAGAAAGAAGAGGAGGAGAGGATGTGGAGTAGTGAAGGAGGAAAGAGAGGTTGTTGTGGTTGTGTGTTGTGGTAGGCAGGAGTGGAGCGAGGGAAGGCTCCGGCCCAGATAAGTTAGGCTGGTGGATCAAGACGAAACGCAGGACGTGCCTTTTCAACCTGTAAGCATCCGTCAAGTCGTGATAGAGCGCGCAATTAGGAGCATTCAGAGCCTCTGGTCTTAAAGAAGAGGCAAGAAGATGAAGGAAAGAAATCTGTACACGATTTGAAGGGGTTTGGACACTTGCTTCGTAGCTGCGGGGGGGCAGTTTAGTATGAGACTCTTGTCCTAACAGTTTTGGTGCCGGTTGGTGGCAGCCCTTTCGTGTTCGGTCAGATGATAACAAGCGCGTTTACGGACCCACAACGTGCTTGTTTCCCCAGCAACTGGCAACCCATGCGTGGCCGAGATGCAAGGCATCTACATGTATACTACATTACTCTACAGATGAGCAACAATTTGATTCGCCATGCTAACGTCCTACCATATCGGACCTAGAAGTCATCTCACCAGATGCCTCATCACCGAGTATGGAGTACTCTGTTTATCATGTCGTTTTATTCAAGCAAGGGCAATAGCGAGGCTACTAATTTTGAAAATGCGAATGTTGGTAGGTGTATTGTGCTCTGAAGTTCGAGGTCATTAGCAGGCGGTCACCTCATCGACATCGACAAACTACCTCCGAACCTGGACTCTCCACTACCAACTCGAATTCGCAAGGAATGACAGTACCAATGGCTAGAGATATGAGGAAGCATTACATATCTTGCCTTGACATTGGACTAAGAATCGTCTCCTATGGAAGCACAGACGGCTGTACTTAAGTAGTTTGTGTTATTTGGTGTTATTTGGTGTTTTCAAAGTTATGGGAGATTACTGTAGGCCATATGGCCTATGGTAGATTACAGGTAACAGAATAACTTTTTCCAGACGCAGGCCCTTTCACCTCACTTTTCTTTATGATCTCAATTTGGATCAAACTCACCATTTCGGTTAGTATACAATCACGTGAGATCAAGGGCCTGGGTACGAGGCCAAGTTTTGGTGCAAATGCTTGTTATCCAATTGGCACGTAAACGGATAAGAGAGCCGCTTACTTGCTATACCTTAAATCGGAAGGTAGTACTGGCACCACAGTTTCTCTCCAAGAAAGATGGCCAGTCCCAACATCAAGCATCAATTACCTGCAGTAAGACTTAAGTATTCATACATCATATATTCAGCCGGCCAGTAATCTAGAAACTTCTGCTCCTCTATGCCGGTAAATAGAACATCCTTTTTAGGATGAGGTAGAGCTAAAAAGGTGGGTTGTCAAAGCCAAGCCACGGCGCAACCTCATTTATATCTAACCCCCAGACAGCATTTTGACTGCACAGGTTTGTCTATAGTCGAACGTGCGCCCGTTTCATAAGGTTGCAATGCCTCCCGCCGCCAGCGCTCCTCGCAATTGTGGTGATAAAGAGGGCTCCGATCTCCCTGGCAAAGCTACTTCGTCAGGTCCTTCGTTATTTTTATCATCCTTGCAAAGGACAAAGTCCCGCCATGTGCAGCTTGCCGACGATGCAAACAATTTGCGTGAGCGTCAACAGTGGTCGTCATCAGGATCTCCTTCCAAACGTCCTAGGATGGTTCGGTCACCATCTGCATACTCTTCGAGGTCGGCATATTCTAGAGCCCAGTCATCTGGTACAAGGACGCCGATAGACCCGCATTCGCCTCGTGCTAGCATTTCGACTTTCCATTTGCAGCATCTACTTGAAAGCCTGGAAATGGATCAGTACGACTCATTTGGTGTTGAAGAACTACGAGACGGTTTCTTTGATGCTTCATTTCACCGCTCGTCTACCCAGCAGGGATTGGATGAGACTGTTGTAGAACAGTTGAGTCTAGGTGTGAATTTTAAAAGGTTATTTAAGGATTGTATCTTCGTTCAAATTCAAGATAGCAAGTTCTTTTTCACCTCGACTTTTGGCACACGCGACGGTATATTGCTAGCCAAAGCGTTCCTCGGATACTTTATTGCTTATATTCTCTGTCTCATACCCCAGACCCAAGCCTTTCTTGGAAGATATTCCTACTGGGTCACTATTGCCGCCCTGCTCAATCATTCGGGAAGAACTACTGGTGCACAGATTGATGGAACCATAGGCTGCATCGTTGGAGGGTCACTTGGACTCGGTATTGGCTGTCTCGCGTTGGAAGTTGCCAGTGTAACGGCTGCATCTCGTACAGGCTATGGTGGGGTTTTGGCAGGGTTTTTGGTGCCCCTCGTTGCCATCTTCAGCTGGATTCGATGCTCGCTGTTGAGGTTTTACCAGGCAATGATTACTGCCGGCCTTGCTCTAATATTTCTATGTCTTGTTGAAACGGATATTATTGCACGAAGGGGTGGTTGGGAGTACTTTATCGTCCGAGAGTTCGCAGTGCCATGGCTAGTTGGACTTGGGATTTGTTTGGTGGTCAATGTTTGTTTGTGCCCGGAGACTGGTGGTAGAGCCATAGCGTATGCAACACCTAATCTATGTCTTTCTAGACCACATTTTCTGTCCTTTTATTGAAACAGAAGTCGAGTAGTCGCAAAGGCGCGATTGATTGTGCGCTTGTTGCTAATTGGTAATTGCGATAGGAATGCCCTGAATAACGCTATGTGTTCAGCCGTCAAAGCGCTTGAGCTACCAAGGGCTTATTCACTAGAGATACACACCAACATGAGTAAACAAATTGTGAACCTTTCGGATGCCGTACGCGATATGAGAAATGAGATCACGTTTTCTTCACTCAAACCAGACGATGTAGAGCAACTTCGAAACATCCTCCAGGAGGTGATTAGGCACGTTTGCAAAGCATTTCAATAGTTTGAAATCGCGAATTCTAACTACGATTATTAGGCGCATCATGGCAATTAAACCAGAAACGAGACTGTTTGCGCACGAATATCAGAGCTCTGTTAAATCAGACGGGCGTCAGTCGGAGGGTCATGGAGAGGTGGCCATCCAAATTGAACATCACGAGTCGACAGTCAGCATGAGCATCGCTTCGGTTTACGAAAATCCAATGGGGATTGTTTGCAATATAATGGCCGGACCAGCAAGAGCATTGGTAAACGCCTTGGCTGACATGTTGCGCTGCTGCGATAACGAGCTCATGAGAATCATCGGTTTGCCGGATCTGTTTGACCATGGAGAGGTGTTTGACGTTCAAAATTCACTGAGGGAGCTGAAGTCTGCTATGACACAATTTGACGAGGCCGATATGTCGTTAATTAGACGCCCAGAATTACCATCATCGTATTCCTCTCATCCTGACCTGGTTGCACTCTTCCTCTTTATAAATCCGCTTCGACAGGCAGCTGGAGCGGTATATTCATTAGGGTCTAAGGTCCTGGAAATATCTCAAGATCCCAAGAATCGAAGGAAGCGGCTATTCTTGCCATCCTATTCACTCAAAAAAGCTATTTATCGTACAAATCCCCAGGTTCGTCACGATCGAGGTGGAGTAAGTGCTGGTTACTATTTCAGGATCAAGGGTGAAATCGACGACATTATGGGCAAAATACATGCGCGTGCCTACATACCAGATGCTCTTGCTCCAAAGGATGGCACAAATGTTGGAGAATCTACAGGAATAGGAGGAGCTGCGGATGAGGATACACTGCGGTATGGCGTGTGGAAAGCGTTGCACAGGCTACAACAATTTGAATCTCGGTTTGCGGTGAAGGTGATACTCGTTATCATAACACTCAGTTCACCAGCGTGGGCAGAGTCGAGCAGGAGTTGGTGGTCTTCTCACGAGTCTTGGTGGGCTGTTGTTGCTGCGTGGCTTATGATGCACCCTCGAGTGGGAGGAAATGCCCAAGATCTGGTAACTAGAACCATTGCAACAGTTATTGGTGCCGTATGGGGTGGTTTGGCATATACAGCCAGTTCTGCATCTGGTTTTGCATGCCCCTATGTTCTCGCAGTATTTGCGTTGGTATTTATGATTCCTGCAGGTTTGTGATCTGTGATGCTCATCTGTTTGTGCACATTACTCACTAGTCTATGTAGTGTTTCGGTTCATCCTTTCATCCCACCCTCGTTCCGGCTTGATGTCATGTATGAGCTTCACGGTGGTTTCTCTCAGTGCCTACAACACCGACGGCAGACACAGCCCTGCGGAAATAGCATGGTCAAGAGGAATTGCATTCGTGACGGGAGTCATAGCAGCAGTAGTTGTCAATTGGATTGTATGGCCGTTCGTGGCACGGCATGAGCTCCGAAAGTCACTGTCCTATATGCTTCTGAACTTAGGCATAGCGTACCGCGGTGTTGTAGCTAGGCATGTCTCCCAGTTACTATATACCTGATCAATTTCTCTTACAAACGCTAGATATATCTACCACGACTCCAATTATCATCCAACTACTGAAGATGTTGAGATATCGCAGATACAAGAGGCCAAATTGCGTGAATACTGCTTTCGGATGAGAGAACTGGCGGAAATGACACGTCACGAGATTGTAAGACCATTCTCCGCTTGATTATTCTACCAAGAATACCAGGCTCACGTCGTTTGTAGAGGCCCCGAGGCCCCTTTGATTCAACACCTTATAACGACGCCATAGACGCCTGTGAGCGCTTCCTTGAGCATATTATAGAAGTTCGACAGGCAAGCCTTTATTTCCAGCCATTCCTCTATCGAGGCAGTGAAGATGCCACCAGAAAGATGCTGTCCCCCCGCCGCGATGCTGTCGCCAGCATTCTCATGAATCTGTACGTCCTTGCAGGAGCCCTGCGGTCCAAAAGACCGGTCCCCAGGTATCTTCCGTCTTGCGCCGCAGCGAGGAAGAGGTTATTGGATCGTATGGCAGAAGTCGAGGAAGAGTTTGAAGAGGAACGTCAAGTGAGGCCGAGGTCTGAGAAGACCAGGAGGTGGGCAGATGTTTACCGTAAGTTTCTTCTACCTCGTCAATGGAATGATCTAATGTGCAATACACAGATTATGCGTATGCAGCAGCTTTGACGGATATTGTTGCGCAGGTGGAGCTGCTCGAACGGTTGATTAAGGTTATCATTGGGGAAATGGCTTTGGATGCGCCGGATTGGAGTGGATCTGGGTATTGAGGAATTCATATTAATATGTTGACGACCATGATGAGCACTTTGAGGCGTTGGAGGCGTTGGAGGCGCTGGTTTTTCTGTTATTCAATTTATATCCCTTATAATTTATATTGTAACCCATACCGGGGGGTGCTTGCGGCTTCAAACAAGGTGTGTTTCACTAGCTGTAAGCATAGGATCTCACCCGCTCATATCAACGGAACTTACCACAGCATTCAACCTCACTTTAGTTTGCTTTAATAAATCTAGTTATGAACAAACGAAATTCCGGCTCGGATACAAATCCCTTATTCACCTCCTCTTCCTCGCCACAACCCGATAACAAGAAGTTGCGACAAACGACATTACCGTGGGCGCCCAAACCTCCTCAGCCTCGACCTAACGACTCAACTGTATCTCCATATTTCGCGTCGTCTCGGTCACCACCGGTACAAGACGTTTCGACGGCCATACGACAGGGACGAGGGCGAGGACAAGGGCGAGGACAAGAGCGAGGACAAGGGCAAGGTAGAGGCGCGGGAGAAGGAAGCGGAGAAGGAAATGGAGGAAGAGGATCCCCCTTCAGCACCTCCTCCAGCGCCTTCTCCAGAGACAACCCCAGAACTCTCTCCAGAAAAAACTCCGATATACCACGCCAATACTTCTTCTCCGTCCCTTCCTGGAGCCGTCCAATCCGGAAAATCAACATGGCCTCTACAAAAGTGCGTCACCTTCCAGTGATGCAGAAGAAAGCTTGCGACCAGCTGTCAGTGTTTCCCACACCGTCTTATCCAACTACTAATCAATCTGTAATAGTTATGAATCACCGCGAGTCATCGCCACAACAGCCGCTACCGTTGACTCTACCCTCTACATCGAGCAGCGCGGAGAGCCTTCTCATTACGCGCTCAACCCCAAATACTGCCCTGGCCTTCCGCCTTGTAAGATCATAGTCGAAAACAGCGACACACTCAACTGCACAGTAGAAATGGTCGCAAGCGATCAGAACGCTGTTGGAATCCTCAACATGGCAAACGCGCATATTCAAGGTGGTGGGTGGCTTGAGGGAACAACGGCACAGGAAGAGCAGCTCTGCTACAGGACCACGCTCATCGAAACTCTCAAGAGAACATACTATCCCATACCCGATGTGTACCCACTCCCCGGCGATGAAGAAGCCGAGAAGAAACATAAGGAGAAAGGATTTGAATGTACAAATGAGGTAGGGCTTGTATATTCACCGCGTGTGGCCATTTTTCGAGACGGTACTCCGGATTATAAGATGTACAAACTTTCGGAGCGCGAGCCTGAGGTAGTTTCGGTGTTTTCAGTCGCCGCATTGGATCTGCGGGGTATTATAAAGGACAATGCAACAGATACCTATATAAACAATGAACATCGCGAGATCATGAAGGACAAAATTAGGCTCCTCTTCCGGGTGGCTGCAAGACGGAAGCAGAGGAGGTTGGTTCTTGGAGCTTTGGGATGCGGAGTATTCAAGAACCCACCGAAACAAATTGCGAATATGTTTTTGGAGGTGTTCCAAGAACAAGAATTCCATGGAGGATGGTGGAGAGAAATCAAATTTGCGATACTCTCTAATCCGAAGAAGCACGATCCGAATTACGAAGTCTTTCACGATGTCCTCGATGGACAGGAAGTGTGAGATAATTTCCACCTTTATGTATCTGTACGTTCAATTAGGTTTATTCTTATTCGCCATGATCACTGTTTTGTTATGTTTTTCTTGTTCTTCGTCTCGTGCCTGGAGTTTCAACCGAGTTTGCATCCTTTGTCTCCTTCTTAGAGTTCCGCAGCCATGTGATCATATTGAGGTTCCAACTACAGAAAGCTGTAGATACTGTACAAGAAGTGTTCGACATCTGCCATAAATAGCGATCTAATTTTGATTGTCATGATCTCGCGCACTTGTAACCTTCTTTCTAGCTGTTCGCTGCTGCAGGGAGGCATATCTACTCGCTTTGGCCGCCTGCAATATCCCATACCATAACACCGCCTTTCTCCGGTAGCTTCAGCATTGTATATGAAGTCCCACACCTCTCTAAACTGCCTTTCTGATTCCCTGTTGGCCTGACAGGAACGTCATCAAAACCATGTACAACCATTCCTGCCCATGCCATTTTTGCCTTGTCCTCCGGTAATTCTTCCAATAGATTCTCCAAGTTGCCCCAAAGTTCGTTGACCCATCTAGCCGGTACTAATCCAGAGAGCCGTATCTGAGTGATAGAATCTGAGTGTGCATCATCAACGGTGTAGGTGGAAAGGTAGGTATCGACGCTGTCGGCGGCCTTGATTCGATCTGCTGGCCCATATGGAAGGATAAGCAGAGACAGGTATTCGTAAACTTCCATGGCCCACTCCCGCCAGACTTCGCGGTGATAGTTTGCTTCTTCTGATTTTCCACCGCCGTGAGGACGGCTCTTTGGAGGCGCTATGAAGGATGGGACGAGGACGTCGGGGAAGGAGTCGATTTGCGGAGTAATAGTTCGCGCAGGAAACTGGTTCAAGATTTCGGGTGTTTCAGGCGTGGTGGCAGTGGAGGGGGATGTAGCGGGTGGATTAGGATTCGCGCAGTTACTGGGCGAGAGGTCGGCGAGGAGGAAAACCTGCGGTTTCTGAAAGACGGTGTCACAAGCGCGCTTGAGTCTATCGAAAGATTTTGAACCAGTAAGGTAGGAAGTGGAACGGAGATTCAGTTCTACTACTGGATGTCATCACACTATAAGATTCATGCTCCGAAAAGTGTACCGTTGGATGACTTACCAAAGCGCCGCCGCCTCATTACCCCAGGCCCATTACCGAATTTCGAGGGTTTGCCTTGAAGCCCGGATCTTTCATAGGTTTCGGTATCGAGAGACATGCGCAAGACACCGTCGAAAAGACAGAAAGAGTTTTCGACATCCAGATGGCCATGGGAGAGGAGGAGGATGTTGCCTGTTGATCTTGAGCACTTGTCCGCTTCTCCCGGGGGTGATGGGGCACACGAACCGGACTTGATGAAAGTATTGAAGAAGCTAGGTTCGAGGATCGTAGACAGCGGCATAACCAGGCGGCGGTAAGATAGCGGAGTCGCGAGGGGCGGACATGACAGCAGCGATTGGGAGATAGTGTCGTAGATTCCGGTGGGTAGGATGAGGTCGACCTGGGAATTACAGTTAAATAATCGGTCAATATCTATGGGAGAAGACTTGCCTGGTGATTGAAGGTGTTGAGAAACGGCTTTCTCTTTGCCGGAGGCTTTGTGAGCGTAACGAAGCATTTTGGAGACTGCGTCATAGTTGAGGGGCAAGCGAGCAAGTAAGTCGGAGGTGCAGGCGGCAAAAGGTTACCAACGCGCCAAAGCCCTAATCCTTAGTCGCGCATACAGATGTCTATCAAGCTCTCAGTTCGCATGTGTTTAAACTCAAAGATTGTCTCACGAAACCCGCAAAACATAAGAGCATTATTCCATCACTCTGGCTCCGCTTGCGCATCACTACATTACATCGATCTAACCTTTGTGCCCACTCTTAGTTCTTCCTTGTTTCCTACGGGATCAACTCAGTTTGAGGAGCTACAATGGTTCCTCCAATACGGCGTATACAGCCAAAAGAACGAGGTTAGCAACCCCCTCGCTACCCCTCCGTCCGCTGACACCAGCCGCCTTAGCCCCCTACTACTTCTCTGGCTTGAAAGGACGTACCTACCATGACACCACCCGCAACGCTTCAGTTTCCATCCGGGATATGAACTGGAACCCTCCCGGAAATCGTATAGCTTGTGCACTTTCCGATAAGCTGGTGCGCGTATGGAACCCCGACAAGCCTGAGATCCGCATGTCGACCGAGCTGAAGGGACACACCGCGCCTGTGTCTGCCGTCGCGTGGGATCCTACCCATAGCGACATGCTTGCGAGCTGCAGCATTGACATGTCCGTACGCTTTTGGGATTACCGGATAAAGAGCTGTATGGGGGTGGTTACAACTGGCGGTGAGAATATCGCTCTTGCATGGCATCCGGATGGGGAGACTGTGGCCGTTGCTACAAAGGTGCATTCTATTCGTCGGGGAAGGAAGGGGATGCTCATTGTGGCGCTGCAGGACGACAAATTGCACTTCATTTCAGTTTTGACACGCACAATCACAGCGACCAACTCGTTACCGACTTCCGTACACTCGCTTATATTCTCGAACTCCGGGGATACACTATTACTGTCAACCGCTGAGGGTCGAGTTCTGTTGTACGATTTTCCAAGCTTAACTCCAAGTCATTCAATTGATGCACATGCCTCAGCTGCGTTATGCCTCGAGTTAGATCAGCGGGGAGTTCACTTGGCAGTCGGAGGAAGTGATGCGGTGGTGGGGATCTGGGATACGAGCGAGTGGATCTGTACCAGGACTCTGCGGGGAATGGAGGCTCCTGTTAAGAGTGTGAGCTTTAGCTATGACGGTTCATATATCTGCGCTGGTAGTGATGAGAAGGAAAGCCATGATATACAGATTGTAAGTCTACACAAGCATGTCTGATGTCTGACTCAAGAATATGCAGCTGATGAGAACTAGGTGCATGTTGATAGTGGAGAGCATATGCACACATTCAACACGACTCATCCGGTCACCAACGTCAGGTGGCACCCCCACAGGTATACACTTGCGTATTCGGGGGATCCAAGTGGTATGAGGATTATTTTTGCGAACGATAAGGTCTGATGATGCTCCTATTCAACGTTTATGGCTTGTGGTGTATGGTTGGCGTATATGGAGTATCTGTACCCGTGTGTAAGATACTAGGAGAAGGGTACTGGGTTATTGGTGTGATATCAGTAATGGTGAGTGCGGAGAGCACGAGGGAACATATGCCGCCGCAAACCATTACGGACAATTTCGTACTTTCGTATTGAGTGACACATCATGGATCAAAGCACAGATTCGCAGCCCGAGGGTGGCCCATAGTCCAAGGCAAACCTCGCTGTCGCCAGAAACCATTTATTGTATCGCCAAGTTATCAACCAAGGAAATCGCATGTCGTCTGAGAATAGAAGCACTGTTTTCGAGAAGATAAAACCGTCGGAAATCATGCCATTCGCAGTCATCGTTATGTTCGTTCACCCGCATTAATACATTCATCTGACAGCTCCGGCTGAAATATCTCAGTGTGTGGTCTAGTAGGTAGTACCTTCTGGGGGCTGAGGGAGCTTTCTGCAGTTCGGGTGGGCCATATGCCTGTATTCCACATCAGCGCTGTATTATTGCTTTTCAACCAGAGGAAAGCCGTACTCCCTCAGAGCTACCAAGATCTTCTCCATCGTGTAGTCCCTATTCCACTGCGAAACGCGACTAAGTCTCGACAGCTCGACCTAGATTTGTGGTACATCAGACATAGGCAAACATGGGGTTTGATGGTGGTGGTCAGTGGGCAAACGGACCTTTCCATTCTGCTGGTTGACGCCGGGGAGATTAATCTTAGAGACGAATTTAACGGTGGGAGGCTCGTCAGGATAACCACTGCCGCAATAGATCTCAAGATTGTAGATGCGGTTCTCGTGTGCGCTCTGTGTCAAACATCGGTTCAGTCGCTGCTAGTGATTATGTTACAATACGGTGGGAATAGCGACGCACATGAGGAGGGCCGAGGATGGTCGCGTTCCAGTTGGACATCATCACATCGTCGCCATCAGTGAGGCCGTAAGAGCATCCGTCTGTTGTAGCAAGGGAAGTGTAAGCTTCGTTGGGTGAAGTTTAGATGGAGAGAACGCACCAGCACCGAGACCCTTCTCGCCCTTCTCGAGCTCTTCGAGCAAACGGAAATTCCGGGGAACCTTTGCAGACATAACTGGGAGTGTACGAGTATGTAGAGTATGTGGAGTGTGCGGGGTGTGTAGAGGTTGAGGTTGAGTTGTGGGGGGTTGATGTAATATGGCAAGGTATTATTGCGGGGCAGCGAGCTCGTGTGAGATGCGCGAGACACGCCGGCCAGGGTCACTGACTGCGTGGAAACTCGCGGCTCCCGAAGAAACACACTGCATACTACATATCGCATTCCTCATTCCGCATACCTATAATATATATATAACATCCGCATAACCACTGAAGCTCAAAATACGTGCCCGTCCTTCTTTCCTTCTCATTCCTTGCGCTAGAGACAGATCCTCCACCTTCAACCGGAGCTCGCAGACTGAGGATGACTGCCCAATTTTTACAAAATGAACTCAACAACCTAGTTCAAGAGGCCAAACGCAAGAACTCAGATCTCCGCCATGTGAGCGAGCAGATGCTTGTGGTCCTCCAATCAGCGCTCTCCCGTGCTGACACTGGGTCGTGTCGCAGGCTACCGAGATGTCGCTCCAAGAGCTGAAATCCATCGCACATGTGCCAGACATCGCAGCTGGTACGGCTCGCCATCATCACTTCGCATATATACAACACAATGCTGAGATTTCACTGGGCTAGAGTTATCGAATAGGCCGGGCTTCCTCTCGCCGTTCCTTATCGCCTGCGGTACCCGAAATGCCAAGTTTAGTACCATCGGCGTGGTCAGTTTGCAGCGATTGATAGTCTCGAAGGCGCTGGCGAAGGTGAGAAACGAGAAAAGTTGACTGGGTAATCTAGGAGGGAGCTCTAGCTAATTTGATGGCTACAGTTGAGGCTACGAGAGGTCCTTGAGGCATTCCGGGAGGCTGCGACTCTAGGTAGGCTACAGTTACGTGGAGATGCCCGGGGTGATATAAGTCCTGATGGAGAGAGCATACAGGCGTTGAGATACAGCTCAAAATCTTGCAGGTTTTGCCGCCTTTACTACAGAATTATCCGGAAGAACTTCAAGGTACATTGCTCGGCGAAGCACTACTTATTTGCGCGATTCTACAGGGGAGTAAGATGGGCGTGGTAAACAATACTGCTGCGGCAAGTACGTCAGTTCCCAAGCTCCCGCATAGCTCGGGTTGGAGATGCTGAGAGCTTCCAGCGTTGAGCCAGATTGTGATATCGATTTTCGACAAAGTGGTTACAGAAGATGGTACGAGCTACTGAAAGGAAATCCGGAATTGTTCGAGAACTAATGTTCCCAGAAAAAGCAACACAAGTTTCAATTGTTGGGGAAGCGCCGTCAGACTCTGGAAATGTGCCAGTCAGGCCAGCTGCATTGGATGCATATCGAGTCTTTCATGACCTCTGTCTGCTCACGGAGGGCCAGAGACCTGTGTTTCTACGTTTTAATAGTCTTCCACAGCCATTTGGCCTTGAGATTATCGAATCAGTACTAACCAACCACCCCGATATATTTCTGTCTCATCCAGAACAAGCACACATTCTCCGGAAAAGAGTGGCGCCTTTGGTCATCCGTTCGCTGTCTGAGCGATTGAACTTCCCCACAACTGTTCGGATAACGCGTGTATTATACATATTACTGCGACGACACCTATCGATTCTTTCCTCGGAGTGCGAGGTTTTATTGAGCTTGCTTACGCACATGCTTGAACCGGATGCTTCACAGCCATGGAAAAGAGCCCTATGTATGGAAGTTTTCCGGGGTATATGTGCCGAACCTGCCCTAATACGGAAGATTTTCTCGCAATACGACGCAAAGGAAAGAGGGAAACCTATAGTGAAGGAGTTGATGGGCACCATGACCCGTCTTGCACACGAGAAGCCGAGTGTCATTGGGTTGGGAACACAATCTTCCGCACCTGTTGGCCAACAACAAGCTAAAGATGCATCATCTGAGCAAGCAGCTTTAGAAGCTGGAGGCGTGGCAGGGATTATTGGAGGAGCTGTAGGACTGGGAGACGTTACTATCACAGGATTGAGTTCTCAATGGAGCATGGTCAGAGTTCCCTGTATTGATCAGTTGGACAAAAGCGAACCTCCGGCTATGCCGGAGTCTTACATCTATTACCTAACTCTCACATGTATCAACAGCTTTTCAGAAGGTCTAGCTCGGTTTATCTTACCCTTAGCTACGAACGAAAGCTCAAAACGGCGTCCAATGCCATTATCAATGTCTGTAAATCGGGCGGGGAGCGATGTTGAATCTGCGGCTTCGTCGTCAGGAAGACCCGTCACACCAGATGGTAGGACACCCTCCCCAGCAAAGCAGTCTACTAAGCGGAGGACAAATGTACGACAACCTCGAGTTCCCACTAATCCTCTCAGCTTGGAGTCCCATCCAGCTTACGACGACGTTGTAATAGCAAGTACAATTGTCAATGCATGCTGGCCTGCGATCTTAGCCGCATGCTCAACATTTCTGTACGCCACACTAGACAATGACCTATACCATGGGCTTGTACGATCATTCCAGAAGTTTACACAAGTCGCTGGAGTTCTACGTCTTGCAACTCCCAGGGATGCTTTCTTGACTACTCTTGGGAAAGCAGCCGTGCCGTCTAATGTACTTTCGGCTAATATATCGACACCTATAGCGCCTTCCTCTTCAGCTACCGACAGTTTATTCTCGAATGCAAAAGGACTGTTGGGCGTGGATGGCACAACTTCGGGATTAGAAAGGATAGGGACAGGCAGCAATGACCATCATCACAGCATCGCACCTTCACTCAACAGCCGAAATTTGCTATGTCTAAGAGCATTATTGAATCTGGGTATTGCGTTGGGTCCCACGCTGGAAACGTCTTGGACCATCGTTCTGGAGACGCTACAGCAAGCAGACTTTGTGCTATTTGCCTCAGCTCGACGGGGTGGACGGCAATTGTTCCTGAGTGGATCCGCAATACGAACGGAAACGACTAAACCTGGAGAATCAAATAATTTAATGTCAAATATTGGGTCTGAGTTGGCTGCAGTAGAAACTGCATCTGCCAAAATGTTTGAGGGCACTAGAGAATTTCCAGACGATGCCTTTGTCTCTATGCTTTCAGCGTTGTGTCAATTGTTGGATATTGAAGGAGAAAAGACGAATGGTCGAGTTTTTGTTGACAAACCACGGTCGTCGCTGTCATTGACGTCTCCTTCGTCTCCAAGTAAACGTATGGCCAGTATTTCGAGCCTGTCTATTGCTTCTCAAATCATTGGGGATAATGCATTTACATTGGCTAAGATGGGAGAACTTGCTTTAATCAATATGACACGCCTTGTTGGACCAAATCCCGACTCTTCCGGTTGGAATTTATTGGTTAATCACCTCGTTTGCGTTTCAGGGTCTCGAGATATGGGAAATAGCATACGATTTAAGGCAGCTGAAGTATTGAATGATATTGTGGTAGCAGCTGCGAAGTCTATAACCTCCGAGGCTACAGAAAGTGTTGGAGAGGTGCAAAGACGCATTCTTGCGGCTCTGAAAGAGGGTGTAGAATATGGGTATCAGTCGGGTACTGTAGACTCTGCAACCAAATCTACAGAACTTGAAATTCACCGGACTGGGCTAGAGGCACTCAATGCTATTCTCGAACATTCAGGCCAGAGCTTAATAGCGGGCTGGGAAATCGTCTTCGACATCATCACTAGTGTATTTGACTCAAACATGATATGGCGGAGAGACTCTGCCACGTCGTCGATTAGAGAACCCGCGGCAGAAACGGTTGCTAAATCCGGCAAGAGTATACGACTCATAAAGAGCTCGTTCAGTTCACTTGAGTTAATATGCTCGGACTTTCTGGCCAGTCTGCCGACTAGTTGTATCTTGGTTCTTATTGATGCGCTGTTTGCTTTCTGTTCTCAAAAAGATGACCTCAACATTTCTCTCACTACAATCACTTTCTTTTGGAACGTTTCCGATTTTCTACAAAGCCGAGGAGAAGAGGCCAGCGAGGGTGATAAATTAACGGCCAAGGCCGATAATGAAAAGGATTTACTGGACATAGTAGAGAGAACAGATGTGGATCCACATTCAGCTCTGTGGATGTTGTTGCTCTTGCGGTTAACTAGCGTCAGTAGAGATTGCCGAGCTGAGGTGCGAAATGGTGAGCGCTATCTGTGACCATCTACTTGCAGCAGCTGATTGTGTATGGAAGGATCGATCCAAACGTTATTCCGTATCTTTGATACATATGGACACCAATTGGGACCCCAAGGGTGGAGCTCATGTTTGAATATTGTCGTTTTTAAGATGATGGACATCAACCCTAAAGATCTCGCAATAGAATCGGACACCAATTCAGACCGGACAAATTGGGATGAAACCATTAAGTTGATACTCGGCGGTATTGGGACGCTCTACTCAAACTACTTTGAGGTATTCATACAACAACCAAACTTCAGCTACACTTGGTCGGTCTTTATTCGCTACCTTGAGAACCTACTTACAAGGCAATCCTTTGGGGTTAACACGACAGCATTCCATGTTCTCTCACGGGTTTTGACGCGTGTTGGACGCCCGGACAATCTCGCCCCAGAATCCCGGGAAGAGGTCTGGATAATGTGGTCAAATCAAGGAGTGAAGCTTGTGGAGGGGATCGCAAATTCTGGCAACGGCATTCAAGAGACATTGGAAGCATATACTCACTCTTACAAAGCACTTTATCGACTTTTGGAGCCGACTCTCACTGTAGATATTATACAGAAAACACTGGAAATATTGAGAAACTGTGTCCTCTACCCAGATTCTCCGCCTTACTTCCAAGATGTCGACATGGTTACACCGCTGCAGGTAAGCATACTCGAGGTGATTAAGCTCACTAGGACGAATATAGCGGGAGTGCCTTCGTTGATCCTCAAGTGTCTTTCTGAGTTCGGCACGGTTGCATTTTCGAAGTCTCGTGTGATAATAAGCGGGAAGGGTACCAAGGTGCCAACATATATCGCGATGTCGATACAAAGCATAGGTCATTTGGAAACGATTGCCGTTAAACATATCGAAGACCCGGAGATATACATAACATCTGCCTTGGCAACAGCCTTGGAGGCTCTGGAAATTCCCATTGGTCTCAAGTACGACTTTGCGCCTGCCAGTATTCCCAAAGGAAAGCGCCCCAACCTATGGATCCACCCGACTCGGTCAGCACTTGTAATAATGAAGCGAGCATTACCTGCTATGGATAAACTCGACATTCCGAACGACATAAGACGTCATATTTGGAAAGCGATTGTTAAAGTGGTTGGATCTGTGCTTAAGGCCAATAGTAACGAGCATGTGGATGAAAAAACCCTCAGGCGAGATGAGTCGTTGGATATCGACTGTTTCCGTGAGCTTAGAGAATTGATCATTCCGAGTCTTGGACAGAGGGTGGTGCCGGATGAGACAATCTTGCATTATGTCGAAGCTGTGTTCTGGAACTCAATGTTGTATCCAGTTTCGGGCACGCTGGCTGAGACTGAGGAATGGTTAACGGCGAAGAAGCAGGGTAGCACCAGCGAACTTGTCATCGAGAGGAGAAACCGGATGGTGTATGTCTGCATTGACGAGTTGTTTTCGTTAGCAGCTGTAAGAGACGCGGATTCACCCGAGCTTAAGAGGCTCGCGGAAATGGCGACACCCTGGTTAATCAGGAGGGTTGGGTTAGTTCTGAGCCGTTATGTCTCGGATCAGCCGCTTCGAGGTCGGATGCCACAGCCTGCTAGCCAAAGGAAAGAGATGCTATATATTTTGGATCAGGTGGTTCGGTTGGACTCAACACTTGAAACTGTTCATATCGATTGTAAGTCGTATTATCTCTTGCTACTTGTCTTTTCTTCTCTCCACAATCCCAACTAGCACCATCAATGCTTATACATAAATTCAGCACCTCATGTCCCACCGTCATCAAAACGACATTTGTTCAGGCTGTTTCCACTGTTTACTCAGTGCGTTGCTGTCGCGCAGGGCGATAAGGAGTTATTGGGGTTGTTATCGAGGGCATTGGGGGAAGTGGGCAATTCTCTGAAACTTAATATTATACTGTAATGAGTTGGATGATGCCTTGCAAGATTCGAAGGGATTCTATTTTCTAGGGTTTTCCTTGTCCTCTTGTGTATCATACGAGTTTTCTATCGGATACTTCCTTTTGTTTTACTTTAGATTTAACTGCTGGCCATTTAACTAAATGATTTTCGGTGGTGTTGGGGATGATTTGAATCCTTCGAAATACTGTTAGAGGTACACATCAGCAAAATTCCTTTCCTTTGCTGCCGCCAGGGCAGAATTTCACGTTACCTTTTTCCGAAATCCATTCAGTTCATCGGCAGTCATTTTCCTATTCGCAGTTATTGCAGCCTTTTGCAGTATTTTCGCATCTTCAGCACTTATATCATCATTTTTTCGAGAGTACACCAATAATCTCCGCGACCCTGTGCATTTCATATCAGCACTTTGATCCAGAAAAGGAGATTGATTTGTTCACATCTATTAAACTCCTGCACACAAACCGCCATCAACTCCAACTGGGAATGACTGGGAATATCCAGCTCCTCCTGAAACTCATCATTCGCAGTTGGCATCCAAAACGCCAACCTCCCACCTCCCACCAAATGGTCTGCCGAGAAGCACAGGATATCATCTAGCATGGCTAAGAATCCATACGGCTTCTTTGGCGGGATATACTCTGGCCGGAGATGACCCATGATCCCATCCACCATAACAGGTTCCTTCTCCTTTGCTGGATCTCGCGAGCCAAGCACCTTCAACCCCTCTCGCACACCGTACGGTGGGTCACAGATAACAGCGTCCAAGAACCGTGTTCGCCGCAGCGGCGTATTCGTCAAATCACTCGTGAATCCGTCGAGATAGCGTGAGACCAGCTCGTACTGTTTAAAGTTCCCCAGCACGCTGCGTCCCTTCTTCCCACGTATCTGCCGCCCGTCGATATCGGAGCCCATCGTCGTCGCGCCAAAGTGCGCACACCCGTACAGAAACGAGCCCGTGCCAACGAACGGATCGTATACCAGCCTTCCGGGGGCGGCGTGCGCCATGTTCGCCGTCACCAGCGATAACTCGGCGTCCATACTTGTCGTGCCGATGTAGGAGCGTTTCTTGAGGTCGTATGTAGCCACTGCATCTCTTCCGCCATCGGCAATTTTGATGCCGAAGAAGACGCGCGCCATCGTCTGTCGATCCGGGAATTCCTCAAAGATGAAGAAGTGGAGATCGGGTGTCTTCATGCTGATCTCGCCGTTGAAGTTTAGGTACGCAAAGCTCTCAATTAGTTCACGCTGACTCCGCGCGCTGCGCCGCGATTGGAAAGTTTCCACCGTGAACTTGAAGGTGTGGTTCATACATGGCTGCACAAGCTCTTGCAGGCGAGATTGTATGGATGTGTGGAGTCCATCGTAGGTATCAGACCACGCCCAGAGCATGTAGATCCCCTTTGCAAGGATGGAGCGAGCGATGAGCTTTTGTGCAGCAGTGGCGAAGGGTAGGGATACAATTGCGAATGGCGACTGCAGGGACACATGTGTTAGCAATAGAGGTGAGAGTGAGGGGATGGATGAGTGAGGCCTTGCCTGTTCATACCGAATCACTGTATTCTTTCCATTCGAGCGGGATGTCATGTAATTGCGCAAGTGCCTCCAACTCAGCCTTTCGAAACGTCTCGTGGATCTGTGCAAAGTGTATCAAAAAGTCATTACCTTCCAAAGCTTTGAGTAGTGGTGGCATTTTGGTGAATGGAGTTCACTGAAGCTAGTACTAAGTTAGGAAGTAGGTGGTTTTAACCTTAGGGCAGAGCCCGACTTGGTGATACTTTGTAATGCTGTTCAATGCCATCCATTTCTATCTCTCCGAAAAGATGGACTAGTCCATAGGCCGTGAAGAACAGAACGAAAAAGGCCTGAGAATAACCCCCAAATACCCAGTCCCCAAAATGAAAATGAAAAGAAACAAGGAAAAAAATAAAACCATACGGAAAGACCCTACTAAGTACTCAAAATACAAGAAACAGAATAGAAAGGAATACCGAGTCCCTTTTTGTAACCCCTCCCCCCGAGACAATGCCCAAGAACCCAGCAACCCCCAAAAGGATAAAAAAAAGAGACGCACCAGAAATAATATATACATTGATGAAAGAATAAAGACCAGCCATGATCCTGACAACCGCAAGAATACGTCCCACAATGTACCATAGTAATATACAAGCCGCTGAATCGACAAACAAATAGGAAATGCAAGACTTAGCAATGACAAGGTGCATCTTTGAACCGAACTCCACGCCGCTGTACAAAAGGCAAAGTTGAGGAAGAGGACAGACCAAATTCGACGATACCACCCGTAGCAATCCCCCGCGCATACCCTAACCTAAGCAAGCAAAATTCGAAGAAAGAGTATACACACAGCTAACAGTTAGCCTTCTCCCGTTACTTCGGCGCCGCCTGCTTTCCTTCGGTCCAATTCACTATTGGCTTCATCGCTGACATCGTTAGTGGTGGTTGGGCTGGTGCCATTTGTTTTGACGGTCACTTCCTCTCCATCTTTCCTTTGAAACTGTTCCTCCAATCTATCATTAACCATGCTTAAAAGCTTGCTGGAGTATGTTTCCAGCATTGCCATCATATCGTCGTCTCCAGTACTACTTGCACTCCCACCATCCCTCTCTGCACTCTTGCTGCCGCGGCCTAACTCTTTAACAGTCAAGGCTAGTTCCCGCTGGAGGTCTCTCATAACCTCTGGTCGAACCCCATTGTTATTTTCCGATCTTCCAATAGCCTCTGCTTTCTTCCTGAAACTCCTAAGGCTCCGTGCCAAACTCTCAGCTAGGTTATTCATACTGCCCGCACCATTGACGCTTGCATCGCTTTTACCCCGCGATCTGCTCGCATTCCGCGCCCTTGCGTCGTAGCTCGGTCGCCGTGGAGGAGCTGGCAGTCGCGTCTGGGGATCGGGTGGACTTGGTGTCCTGCCCCTTACACTCTTCCGGCTTTGTCGCCCACTCGCAGTGGGAGTAGATATTGGCGTAGAAAGAGAAGCTGACTCCTCCGATGACGATGATGAGGTAGTTGAAGTAGTTGAATTAATTGGGGTAGTTACCTGCTGTGTTTGTGTTTGTTGCTGAATCGCTACCCCGGCCTTCGTAACTGCAGTGAGAGGTCTGTTCATTCCATACATTGACGCTTTCTTTCTCAGCTGCCGAGGAGGCGACGTGCTCCCAACTGATTTGCTACCAGAACCTGTGAACTCCGTACTAGGACTGCCCTTGGGTATAAATTCCACCAACTCACTCTTGCTAAGAACCCTTCGCAACGGAGTTCTGGCGGCGGTCGTATCTTTTGCTGCTACACTTGGCTCGGTGTAACCATTCGAGGCGCTCTGACTTAAGTTCGATCCTACTCGTTCCAGAAAGTCCCAGATCATGATAGTTCCGTCCGTGCCGGTGCTGATGACAGTCACACTCTCGCCCAGATCCCTTCCACCAACCTCCAAAAGGCAAACATCGCTGACGCCTTCTGTATGCCCCCATTCCTTATCCACTAGACCTCCATTGAGGTCATAAATCCGTACGCTTTTATCTGTGGTTGAAGTGCCAACAATTATCCTAGGTTTCCCTTTATCCTCAGAAAGTGTAATCGCATCCATCACAACGGCATCCCCCGTTTCATCCGTGACTTTAAAGCTACTAAGGACTCTTCCCGTAACCAAGTCAAATTTGATGATCTGGCGATCAAGAGTTGAAACCAATAAAGTAGACGCAGAATCAGATAGAGGCGCCATATGAATCGGAGATGCCTTCGTATTAAGCGTTCGTACAGGAATGTAAGCGTCTGTGATGGTACCATCTATCGCCTCTCGACGACAAAGTTCCCTGACCACAATCGTACGGTCTGTCGAACAAGAAAGAAGTTTATTTCCATCTTCCAACAACAGTACCTTCTGAACGCTAGCTGTATGATCATCCAATGTTTGAGACAAACCCCATTCTCTGTCCTTTTTTTCAAAAATCTGGACTGTGCGATCTCTTGCACAGCTAACAATTGTATCGTTATGAATGGCAATGTCCATAATTTCGCCGCTGTGGGCTTTGGCATCGTAGTAGTGTTCCCGAGTGTCGCCATCAATTACGCTAGCAATCGTCAGGATCACCGCAATCTCGCAGCGTATCAAGATACGTACCGTAGTACCCCGTACTTGTCTCCAGACACAAAGAAATTACCGTCTTTCGAAACCCGTACAACTTTCAGCTCGTTGAGGATGTCATCATCGCCTTCTGCCGGTTGTTCTAGCTCAATCTGAAAATCGGCCATGCAAATTCCATCTAAACTCCAAAACAAGACACAACCTCCAGCGGACCAAGTGAAGAATGCCGATTGAGAGGGATGATTAGCGGGTAAGGGTCTGACACCCAGACAGGCATCCTTATGAGCTGGAAGTTCGCGGACCATCGAATTCGGCACAGGTACTCCCTCAACTGTAGACATGTTGATTATCTTAAGAGAACGATTGGAATCCAAGGTGAAGAGATGTCCGAACATGCTAGCCATGGCCAGAACATCTGCGCGTCGACACCCTGAGGGAAGAACCGGAGAACTGGAACGCGATGAGGATGGAGATGCTGGAGGCGTTGGTGGTACAATGTTTGCAAGAACCAGAGCACTATTTTAAAGTCAATCGGTCATCCAACCCGTTACGCAGGATAGAAACTCACCTGTGACTGCCGCTCTTCCCCGCAACCCAGGCAAATTTTCTTTCAACATCAACAGCAATGCAGCGAACCCCAAAACCAGCATCTGCTACCTTTGCAAATCTCATGCCAGTTTCTTCGAGAAGACAGATATCACCGCGTTCTGAGCAAACCACAGCTTTGTCCTCCGAAATCCCCACCACGCAACTCATCGTAGAGTCAGACATATTACCAAGGAGGGCATTCCGACCATGCAGTACCACTGGACCAGGTGCATTGGCCTTCTGTTGCTTGCGTGTCAGCCTCCATTTTCGCTTCGATTTTCGGCCGTCACCAACATTATCTTCGGTTCTCCATATTTTCACATGCCGGGTTCCAACTCTGTTGATGCATCAGTATTCACAGCCCTCGCCTTATATATATTGCAGAGATACTGACGTGACGAGGCTTCTGCCCATCCATGCAATCTGTCGTACGAAACTGGTGCATTTATTGCTGGCATGAAGTTGAACTAACCCAGCTTTACTGGGATTCAGCGACCATATGTAAATAAACCCACTGTGAACGCGCACGTGTCAATTAACAAACAACCTTTGAAGCACCCAGAAGGTGGGAGTTTACTCATTTGCGGTTCCTATGCTAGCCAGGTATTTGGAGTCTGGACTGAAAGCTATGTCTCGAACGCCGAAAGTGTGTTCCGACATCGCCGCAACAGGGACATCACTCGGAACATCCTTCGACATAGAAAATATTAATACCCGCGGATTATATCCCGTTTCCCCGACTGCCAACCATTTGCCATCAGGACTGAACGACAGACAAGTCGCAGCCTTTATTCTTTCTCTCGCAGTCCAAGTCTTTCCACCTGGACTATCGTCACCGAACGTCGAGGCCGCTGGGGATGGGCTGTAGCCAATCCCAGCCTCGCGCAAGGATGCCGCGGCGCGAACCCTGCTTTCATTTTGTGGTGTCGATGGGGTATGGTGCGCGCCTACCGCAGCGGTGGTGAGTGTAGGGGCGTTCGGCCGTGCTCGAAAGAACCGTTGGGTAACGTGAAGGTCGTCGTCGAGGGTTACTACTACAGCGGCAGCACCAGCGGTATACGCGAATGATCGGGAGGGCGGGTGGTTATCGAAAGCATTGGTCGAACAGCCTATAACGCGCTTTAACGAGAGACTGCTGTCCGGGAATGCTGAACTTGTGGAAGTAGAGAACTGGCGCTTCGCTGGCGACTTTGCGCCTCGTTGCGAAAATGCGGGAGAGTTTGTAGGAGTGAGTTTGAGATTTGGGATTGCTCCCGTCGACCGTGAGGTTGGAGTGAAAAGACCAGCCATTCCTTTTCCGTTCCTTCTTGACCTTCCTTCCGGTTAATTGGGAACGGATGAGTTTGAATTCTCAGTCGACCGTTAAGAAAGCGCTAATTCGTCATCGATAAATGGTTGGATTAATCTAGGGTTGTAGTAGTGAAGGCCGAGAAGAAAGTGCTGACAGCGTGGTAGTAGATGGCCAGAGGATGGCAAGTGATAAATGGTGATGGCCCGTACAAGGAAAGGAGTGAGTGAGTGATCGTAGGTGGGGGGGCTGGAAAGTAAAGATATCGTAGGTAGGATGAATGGATGGTAGAAAGATAGAGCGATTCAAGCAATGACGGACAGATCAATTGGATGCAATGTTGAAAGAGAAAACGAGCGGACGCAGAATGCAAGCAAGGGAGAGACACCGGAGGGAGGAGTGGATGTCGGAGGCGGTTGCTGTTTTGTGACGACAAGAGCGATAACTATCTGGGCGACAGAGAAACCTCACTCACCACCCCTGACAAAAAACTGAGGTGGAAGACGAAACGAACGGAGAATCGAGGCAAAAAGCCTTCCAAACTACTGCTGCTGTTGATATGATTATAGTAAACATTTTTACAATAAAGCGTGTGAGTACAAACATGCACATATTCCATTAACTTATAATAATTAATAAAATATCCGTATGTAGAGTACTTCTGGCGTCACTTGCTCTTCGTCGCAAGTGGTTATTTCAGCCATCTCTATCACCGAATCTGCGCAGTGTGCTATTCCCTTCTGGGTTCGACAGGGCAATTTGTGGTTGGTGCTATCGATCATCAGGTTCGCTTGTTCTCGCTGTTGCTTGGCTACATGCCTACCGACATGGATAATGCTTTGTTGCATGGGGGCTATGGACTATCACCAACATCCAACCACCAGATAGTTATAACAGCCCTAATCCCCCCACCCAGTCGAACGCCCTACCAAATTTATGCAAAACCCTAATAAACATAGAGTAGGTGGTGGTGGTGTATTCGTTATGGAGATCGTCTTTGTCACTGCCACCATCCACACAGAGCATGCCACATTATCATCGAATCATCTTGAAACCATTTGCACGTAAACAAATCCTTAGGAACAGCATGGACGACAATGAAACCCCACTAATAATACACACGCCCATAACGATCCACGTCGGAGTTGAAGAGAACCAAAATCCCCAAAAACTAAAAAGTGCTATATGCTCGATCAGAGAGGCACCTATCTTGACGTACCTAATAAGCCAACAGCATAACCCAGAATTATCCACCCCCATCAAATGTAGATGCAAAACTCCAATGACAAAGCCATCCACCTTTCCTATCTTCCAAATCACCCCTTCAACCAGGTATCAATATATCATCGTAGGTGTGCACCGCTCCAAGTTGCTCCTCAACAAAATGCAAGAACGCCAGAAACCAAAGATTCTCCAATTTCCATGTCAGGCTGTAACTAGTGACTTTGTGTTTATACATATGATTACACACTGTAGTTCGATTAGAATTTGTCTGGTGGTAACTCAAGTGAAATGCAGAATTACCTTCTGGGAGTCCTCTCCTATTGCAAGTCGCTGGCCCCCTTCGTCCCACGAAATTTCGTTGATCTCGCCAAAATCCTCGGATACAGCTGGTTCGTTTTTCCGTCGTGACTTAGCACGGTCGTATACGTGTGTTAATGTTCCCGAATCTGTCTTCCAGACTAGAACAGCTCCATTGGCTCCAGAAGCCAACTTGCTCCCATCAGGCGAGAAACATATGCGCTCAATCGGATCGGCATGCCGCGTCAATACACGAAGACAAGTCTGTGTCACTACCTCCCATAGACGAACTGTGGTGTCGTCCGAGGCGGAAGCCAATATTCGTTTTGGTGATGCTGGGATAAAATCGGAACCGGGTTGCCAGACAACTGAAACAATCCGCCTCGTATGTCCTACCAGTGGTTTTTCTGGAGTTGAGTCTTTATTAGGTTTGTGCCATATCTAAAACCAAGAGTTAGCATCGTAATTCGAGCCAGACATAAGCACAACTCTTCTGTACCAGAATGGACGTATCTTGCCCGCCAGTGGCGATAGTTTCGGTCTGTTCGTCCCATGCAAGACATTCAACTTCCCCGACGTGCGCCGTGTGTGAATGTAAAGGCCCTTTAACTCCGATATCAAACTGATATATGTTCCCATTCTCTCCACACGCCATAAATTGAGAATCGGAAACCCACTCAATATCAGTGACCTTCGTCCCGTTTCCAAGGTCGAAGGTTTGACGCGAATCCCCTGTTGCAGCATCCCATGCGATCATCTTCCCATCGCATGACAACGCGAGCAACACGCTAGTAATTCTATTCCATTTCAGGGATATAACGGAAGCAAAGTGCAGCCGCATATTGAGTTCTAAGTGACCAACATTTGACCATATTCGCGTCTGCCCATTATAAGACCCACTGGCTAACCGATCACCTTCGGGACTCCAGCGGATGGCAGTGATATTGGCTTTATCCGTACTCGTCCGTGAAGGCTCGTGCGGCAGCGTTATATACTCAGGTGCTCCTGATGAAGTTGCATCCTCTGGCACGTCCCATATTTGTGCGACTGAACCTCCACTAGCCAGCAGCCTCGGAAAAACCGGGTTCCAAGCGCAGGACAATATTCCCTCGCCCTCTTTGAGGATGAGTGTATCTACTGCCAATATTTCCACCGCATCTTCGATTTGTGTCCCCACATCGCAGCCATTGGTAATAGGGAGCTCCTCCGTCAGAGGCGGTGAAAGCACAGCATCCACCATAACAACGTCTCCGTCAACTCCGTTGCTGAATTTCTTCCTTCGCTTTTTGGATACCCCATTGACACCATCTTCGATCGCATGTTTTTTGGCATTAGCGCTCGTGATAGAGGTTGCAGGCGGCGAGTTCGATTTCAGGGTAATCGAGTCCTCTTCTTCCTCTTCATCATCTTCCTCCATATGATGACCATCTGAACCAACGCCCTCATCCTCATCAAGGACTAATGGTAAGGAAGAAGGGAGGAGTTGAAATGGTCTAGTTGGCTTCCTGATAGTTCCATCCTTGATCGACAACTGTCAGCGTAGTCGTGGAAACCGCCAATCCGCATCCCCACCAGGATAATGGGCAAACATACTCTATCCACATGCGCCGCCAGTTCCTCATACTGCAATCCTCGCTGAATCAAGTATATCAAGTGACCGGGCTTGAAGTGTGGTCGGTAAGTTCCATCTAGCTTGTCGACCTTAGAGTCGCGTTGAAAGGCATACGCGGAATCACGGAACCCTGCATACGAATCAACGACCGTTCAAAAGGAAGACAAGTTACAAACGAACAGACGAACCTGATTCTTGGAGATACCTGCGAATGAAGCGTCAGCTAAAGTTATAATAAGCGCACCTATCCGATCTACTCACCTCCAGATCATATAATTGACCTGGTCTGAAGTGAGGAAGTCTGGCATCGCAGGCGCTCCAGTCATGAGGAACAAGCAGGCACGGGGGTGGTGGTAATAGCAGCGGGGTCAGACGGTTGCGATACTCGAAGCCCACGTCGGTGCCTGGGAAGTAGGTACTTGGTATGTACGTCTATATGTATGTGTGTGTTCTTGTTATGGCGGTATGGTAATATGGAGGTATGGAGGTATGGAGGTATGGTGGTATGGAGGTGGACAGCGTTCAAGTGTGAGCGACGGGGCTGGCCAGAGAAAGAAAGATGGGAGAACGCTGTGTAAAGTATAAAGAGGTAGGTTGTACTCCAAGTAGCTGTAGGACTGGATTGGTGGGATCGTGGGAGTTTGGAGTTGGATGTGGATGTGGATGTGGATGGATAAGCACGACAAGGGTTCATTTGCAGTTGCGGGTCTTCGGGAGTTAAGCGTTCCTTAGGTAGGAGTTACGACTACTTTAGAATGTACGAGGTACTGTAGAGTATCTAGCACCATCAACATACCTAACTTAGAAGTTCACCAAGCCTTCAAACATCGAACAAACATCACCATGAAACATCCATTTGAGACACCTTTTGTTCTGGCAACATCAGACCGTGTCTTCGAGACCTTGGTAGGACAAACATAGAGAACTTCGTCTCCAGAAGAGGGCCCGGGCACCACGCACTTCGTCCAGAGACGTTCGTTTTCTTTTTCAAGCTGACAGGGACGAGAAACCCCGGCCGCGCTTTCAGCGATCATTTAGCAACACGCGAACCGTCACACGTCCGCTTCTGGCCGCTACCAGCGGGGCTGCAGCTTCCTAACCTGCAAGTTGCTCAAGGTGGTGAACAAGACGAATACCGAGAAGTATCTCAGCCTGTACTATACACCGCTGTCGCCGCTATTTATTGTTTGGACCTCCCCCAGCAATGGCCCAAGATTACCAGCCTGCCCTATATATCCCTGGCGCCGATTGGCAGGATCCGGGCGCCGCCGACGATGCTGCGAACTTTGAATAGGGCCGTCTCGGCACTGGTATGGTCGGATACAAGCATTGTTCTGAAGCGAAGTTTCGGAGCATAAACCAGACATGACGACGGGACGCCACTTAAATATGTTTGTTCTGAATGGAAGCTCTGTGCTGAGAGCTAGTGGTAACAGCAAACTTGATATGCAGCCGTCAACTACTAGAAGAAAAGAACGGCTCAAATGGTTCAATTCCGGCAGCCAGCACGAGTACGGATGTATCGATAGGGCGAGGTTATTCGATTTTGACCGCGTCAAAGTGAGAATCCACCTCTCAAGTGGATCACTCATTTGAACTGAAACCCTAATCCTAATGTCGATAGTGAGTCTTACTGTGGGGATCTGAGTAGACCGTAGGGGCATTTGTCGGCACTGTGATAATGAAGAACAGTTTCTCTGGCATTCTACTTTTTTGCTTCATTGGGCGCTGGGTACATATTTTTTCTTAATCCCTACAACATCAATTTCACTAACTAGAGCGTACGATTCGTTAATATGGTCTTAGAAGGAAGCTCATGTGTACTCAAGCTGGGGACAGAGCCGCAATTGTCTCCTCTTGAACCCTAACCCTTGAGTGCCTCCTCACTTAAGCTATAAGTAACGTATCTTTTTATAGGAGGCACGGAAGAGCTTTTCTTAGGTGCTTCACCTGAAAGGGGAAGTGTAAAGGTGTAGTATTGATGACGATGATCGTGAATAGCACCGAGTCCATTGGGAGAGGTGAACACCGCTACAGAAAGCCATCTCTGGGCAATGAAGTAACTGGATTGAGGTAACATTCGGTGCCAAGCCACTAGCATAGCCAATAACCTCAACTCCAACATGTGCTGTCGCTGAATGGTACCTGTACAGATGATACCCCGACCAACGCCCTCCGCCTTACCATCCACCTAAATACTTAGTTCTGGCTTCCAACCTCCAGTTACTGACCATCATCTCTAATGTTGGTGTATCGAACATGTCTCCTCATCTGCACTTGTCTCTCGGTCCTCACTGGCGCTCTTCGCTACCGGTCATGGATGGCGACGCAGCCAACGGACGGTGGTGATCAGCCTCAAGCAGAATTCTTCACAGTCCCTTACCTTACGGTCGTCCCCGCGCAATCAGCACTTTACCCATGGACCTTCGTAACCACCACTTTTGTCGAGCAAAACATATTCACTCTCGCCATTACCCTAGCCACACTCCTTTACGGTGGAAAGTATTTGGAACGTGCTTGGGGTTCAGCAGAGCTCGTGAAGTTCCTCTTGGTGACCTCAGTAGTGTCCAACTTTTTGAGTTTCATAATATATATCATGTGGTTTGCAATTACGGGGAATGTTGTTAGATCGTAAGGAACTACCCGCCCACGCGCAATCTCGTGGGGCACCTACCTTAAGGGTCGATTTACTGACCGTGGTCCTGCAACAGATTTTCAACCATCTGTGGCGGCGTAGCACTCCAAGCAGGCTTTTTAGTCGCATTTAAACAACTTGTACCCGAACACACTGTCACCCTCTTCAAGGGCATCGTCAAAGTCAGAGTGAAGCACTTTCCGGCGCTGTTTCTACTAGTCAATACACTTTCGGGCCCAATATTTGGGACTGATGTGACGGCAGTGCTAGCATGGCTGGGCTTCTTATCATCTTGGACCTATCTGCGGTTTTATAAGCGGTCATTTCCGGATCTAGGGAGCAACCAGGCTCCATCGTTGAAAGGAGATGCGTCGGAGATATTCGCAATGTAAGCCGTAGTCCTGTAGATACGCGGACCTCTGCTGATGCATCATGTGGTAGTGCCTATTTCTTCCCCGATCCACTTCATCGGCCAGTTGCAATCATCTCCAACGTTGTCTACAATATACTCGTCGCCATCAAAATATGCACGCCATTCTCGGCAGCTGATATTTCGGCGTCAAATGCCCAATCGCGCGATAATATATCTTTTAGCACACTATTCGGCAATGGACATAATGCCTCCCAGGGTCAGAGCGGAAGAGGGGGAAGCGCCAGAGCGGAAGCCGAACGACGGAGAGCACTGGCATTGAAGGCACTGGATCAGCAACTACATGCAGCAGCGAGTAAGAACAGCGCCGGGGGTGCTGGGCCGTCAATGTTGGGAGAAACAAGTTTAGACACATCCTTCGATCGTCCGGAAGGGCAGAAATAGCCGAACTGCTCCCGATGGTGGTCGGTACTTATTTGAACGTACTATGGGCTCCGAGGTAGATTTTGGATTTGGCGCCACTGAGGGACGGTATCTCTGTAGATATGTATGTACGTTATTCTTTCAACAGGATTTGGATCGGGTGTTGGGGGTTTTACCTGCGGCACATCGTCGACCTTGAGTTTGGAGCGTTTTGGCTGGAGGACTTGGGTTAATGCTTTGATTTCGTGAGTGGGAGTTTACGGTTTGTAACGTCTTTGGTGTTATTTTTGGCACACGATTATTGAACGCTGAACCCAACCAAGGATGCTTGCTGTCTCCTGATATAAGCCTATTCATTGAACCTCCTATTCTACTTTCGATATTCTTATTAAATCAGGCCTAAGATACGCCTCAGCTTAAACATAGCTTCAAACAAATTACAGGCACCAAAACACCAGGGGGTACGTAGTTATGCGCTCATTCTAAAATCCGGGGGAGGTGATGAATCGAATCATAAAACACTCTTTTCTTTATACTTGCCACAATTTACCATACAATCCTCATGAGGCAGACAACCAAGGAAAACGCGAGAAAGACGCCACCGTACCCGTAGGATAACAAGGAAAGAAATAAACATAAACATTAACATTAACCGCACAGTACCTGTGTGCTAAACAAACACCACATGTACAAACAAAAAACCCAACCATAGATTCTACTACAACGTTTTCCTCTTATCCCAAAATCTATTGAACTCTTTTTCACAGTCGCGGCCGGGTTTCCAACATCCGTGAAAATTTATTACAAAGTCGCCATCCTCATAGGTGCCCGCGCTATTATCGGATAAAGAGGAGTACGAATTGAAGATTTTCTGCGGGATTATTGCCAGTTTTGTTAGGATTGTTGGATGCCACTGAACAATATGCTCCTATAAATTTCTGTCAGTACCGTTCGTACTACCCTAGCATATCTCATAACACCAATGCGTGACCACTTTGCCTGGAGATTATAGGGGGGGGTATTTGTACCAGTGCATTCTGCTCTGCTTTTGCAAAGTTGTAGAACCGAAACATCGGATCGTACCACGCGTCGAGAAGGTAGTTTGCCCAGTCACCGGATTTGGCAATCATGCTCCCAGGCTGGAGTCCTGTCTTGTCTTGTGAGATGATAAACTGTATCCGTTGTGGGGGGGTGTGGCGGTAAGTCCTGATTACTGAGTCCGGTGGGACTATGGGGACGTCACGACGGATTAAGGTGTTGAGCGGGGAGAGGATGTGGCTTTCGATCGAGAGCGATGGGTTCATTATGATGGCGTCTTGATCTAAATACCAGAAGTATTCCGAGTACTTGTAGGTCGACATTGCATGGCGAATTGCGGGAATGCGCGCCCAGCCAGAAGGCGCACCACCGCCGGGGTAGTCAGAGACATCTTTCATGAATAGACCGTATCCTTTAATGAGCATCAGCCAAAACTACTATTGAAGCTTCGTTTCTGTTTCTGGGCTCCTCCAGCTCCCTCCTCAAAGGTTCCTGGTGCCAGGGATAGAAAAGCAAGACCGCGCAACGGGAGTGCATCCTACCATGCGCCTTTGAATACTCCTGCCGGTTTTCGACAATCTTATTGATATAGTCAGTCGAGTAACTTGTCCGGTTGAGTACCAGCACCATGACCGTATGTGGTGCATCTGCCGGTCTTTCATCGCCGCCCAGGCTTCGCAACAGCACGAACACCATTACCACAAAGACAACGAGAGCATATAATGGCCGTCTAGCTGGAATATAGGAGCGAGAGACCGAGTTTGCGAGGAACGGTGAGGACCGGTGATTTCCTCGACTTGGTAGTGCAAAGTGCATACTTATTACTGGTGCGGACAATGAGCGAACTGGCAAAGTAATGGCCGTGCCGGGCGGCGTTGTAAAGAGTTTCGAAACGAAGACCGTAAGAATGAAGACCAAGATGTCGAGTTGTTGTCAAGGTGGTTGATGCTGAAATCGAGTACGTTGTCTATACATGGTTGTACCCTACAAAGGCCAGAAAAGGAGATTATGAAATTCCCAACCCAGCGATTTAGGGTTGAGGGTTTAGTCGAGGCCGGGTAAAACGTCTGGTGCGAGACAAACTCTCGGATGTTTCCATTTACGCACTAAACCAAGTACGAACGATGACATGGCCGCCCAAACTCCTGGCCTCGAATCAGGCTCTCAAATGTATATGTGTGGCATGCACTAAGATGAAAGTGGAAGTGATAAAAAGGGAATAGTGTGGCAGGGGTAAGGAAGGTGTGAGAGAGCCTGGAGACTTCGCTCCACACAAAATTTCACAGGTCAACCGGATCAGCATCTCATCAACCCGGTGAAAATCTCAACACCATGGGTTTGTACTGGATTTGGATGGAAAGAGGAGTTTAGAGTGGGGGAAAAAGAGTTTGTATGGGGCTCTAAGCAAGCCAGACAAAACTACATGTGCAAAGGTGAGGAGTAACCGGGAGCAGGTGGCCATGGCCTCAATTAAGCCCAGATTAAGCCTGCATCAGCTTCAGGTTAAGGCTGCAGTGAGTGCAAATATGGTTGAATTTTTTAAAAAAACTCGGCATTGACTCAGGTAGATATAAACTAATACCCCCCAAAAGCTCAGCTCTCTGGAGATAATTTGAATTTTTGGTGGAGTGATGTCTCCAGGCCCTTTCACCTCACTTTTTTCATGATCCAAATTTGGATCAGACTCACGATTTCGGTTAGTATAAAATCACGTGAGATTAAGGGCCGGGGTACGAGGCCACCAAACTCCAGATGTCGAACGACATGAACACAATCTCTCAAGTTTCGGCGTCTCTCGGTGTAAATTTAGCGCGTATGTAGAACTTGCCTGTAGTCGACAATGGCGTGCAAATCTTGCAACGTCTGGATACGTTGATTCAAAGAGTCGGTCAATTCGAGAATGGTGTCAATACACGGATTACCGAGCTGGGTCAACGTCTCGATGCAATGTGAGTTCTTCCGCTACTTCGATAACCACCCTCGGGTAACTGTTTTTGCTCGTAAGGAGTTCAGCAACGTTGCTCGTCTGGAAAACAATTCCTTGATGAACCGTAAGGATTCCACATTATGTCCCCTGCGTTCGCTCTTGAATGGCGTCGTAGAAGACTTTCCGGCAACTTACGAGGACATAGATCGTCTCAGCGGTACGTAACACTCACAATCTTTCCTAGCCAAAAAACTAATTGTATGTGTTGCGCAGCTGTGGATGTGAACCGTCTTTTGCTAGCTTATGGTCTTCCAAATAATGGCTCGCTCGTGGAACGTAGGAGGCGTTTCAAAAGACATATCGGGATAGTAATTTTGACTTGATGGCTAACGTTTATACGATACACTGTGCGCTTATGTGCCTATGCTTTCTTTCGTTTGTGTCCCGTGATTCCATGCATGTTCGCTTGTAGCCGCATCTGTTAAACGAGGCTGTTTATTTGTATTTATAATAAGAGCCGGCAGGTATTGCTGCCAATACAAACAAAAAGTGTGATGTTTTTCCAGAACTCATTGCTGATCGATATCATGATCTTTGAATCACAAATAAGTACTTGCTTAAGTATTTAGTATATACTGTTGTCAGGCCACGTAGTCGGAGTATTGATGGGAGGCTTTGTGAAGTATGCGCAGTTAGGCTATACGCGTCAACTCGAATTTTGTGACAGAAACAGATGGGCGAGTTATGCACAGGAGAAGGACAAACGGTATTCAGAATGTCATGTGATTTTATATAGAAAAGACCGATACCGCGCAATTGAGAAAAGTAAGTAATTCTACTCCGTGGGATATACTCTAATATCCTGAAGTTAACTTTCGAGTGTACGGCCTTACATTTGGTAAGCTATTCCAGGGTTTCCCAGGAACTCCTTAGATACTAAGGTTTTTCACTGTTTCCAAGTTTTACCAACCAACCAACCAACACTGCAAATGAATACAACTGAAGCTTGTACGGTTGGCACCCGCTTTTCCGAGTTTCAGCCCACCGTCACCGATAACACGATATCATTGTACTCCCTTCACCATTGGAGCACCTTTAACAGGCTGTTCCAGCCTCTGGACGTACTACCTGGGAATGGGTTATTGACAAAACGACATTTGCTTATTAGGATGGACACGGGACGGGACGGGACGCTTCCTGTCATTCTTCAAGCAGGGTCCCGTCTCAAGCACGATGCAAGATTTGTTAAGCTTCATCCCAGAGGCGCTCATCTTAAGCCGTTTCACGCGGCTCTCCGGATGCTGCCGTACTTGCGGCTCTTCCTCGTCTCGGAGGGGTATTGCTGTTGTTTATGGTTCTATGAAGATATTAGAATTGGTATCCATAGCTCAGGCATCTTGCGAATTGCCTTCCTGTTTCAGCAACGGAAAGCGGTTTTCTCCATTAACAATGAGCATTTCAAGTGGCAGGCCATTAATTCGTTGCGTTGGTACAGAGTTTCCAGAGTATAGAAAAGCCCCTCCGATTGAGTGGTGTCATGTTTGATAAAGCAATGAAGCCTTAGCACAATGTCACCTTCAATGTGGTCAATCGGCCAACAAATCATTATTTCTCCGATCCCTGTGGCAAACTCGCAACCGTAAGATGCGCATCAGTATTTCTTCATGTCGACTGGGACTCCTCGTATCCGCCTTTATAACCAGCTTATATCAATCCAACCGACGAAATACCCTCACTATCATCCCCTTGTCTCTTTGACTGGTAGTGGTTTCAGGACATATCCTGCAAGGCCTTAAGGGTCTATCACACACCAACTAGCAAACACACGAGGTCGTCAATAACGACTAGAAAAAAATAGTTCCCTAGACTCGAAAGCCCTAAGATAGGCCATTAGCCACGCCTAGATATTGGGGTAGTTCATAGGTAGTTCCTATTGGTGCGGTGAGTCCGTTGGAATGATCAAGAATGTTACAAAGTGAATCATACCAGACAACTCAGGCCAGAGCCCTGCCGGCCCGCTACCTCATTGATCTATAAAAGCGGACCGATTATTTGAGCAGGGTGGGGATATAGTGAAAGCTTTGGACGAAAATTCATATATCTTCTTGCAGGTTGTAAGGGCTTAGAATACCCATACTCTTTACTAGTATAGCCAAAGCTTTTAACGATTTCTTTGTTTGAAACAAAGGTTCTACTACAGATATGTGAAACATCCAAAAATATATCAGGTTCCCCGCTTATGTAGTTTTGGAGGAATATGTACAAATTTTTGCATGGAGGATACCTCTGAAATGAAAAGGACCCAGCCTCTACCTTGTCAACAAACCATCTTTACCGTGGCCCCTGGTTCAAGATATTGCTGCCAGCATAAAAATACAGAAAAAAGTACAATAGGAGGAGGGATACACCTCATCGACAAGAACCGAAAGACTCACAAAGGAAATCATGTGGTGCATATTATTGTCCGTTCAACCTCTTGCTTAACGTCTGCCAGAAGTGCGTAAACGGTTATAGCTTCTCGATCATGCCATTGTCTCTTCTGTTCTCTCGGACTTGCCGGTGGCGTATCGGCTGGATCCTCCAGTTCTGGCATATTCTTAACGACTCTCAACGCAGCGGCGACGTGTTCCAGTAACCTCTCCTTAATTCCCGCTCTGCGTTCCTCGGCCTAGGTTCATTCATACAACATTAGCTTTGCGTATCAAAAGGAGAACATGCTGGAGTGTTTATACCTTTTCCAGTTTGTTTTCCCAGTCTTCAATAGCGTTGTCGAGATCCGCAAGGGCCTCCTCTTGTTTCAACAGATTGTCCTGAGAAAAGGCGCCTGGTCGAGCGTTTCTCAAGTATGTGATCATTCTTGTATGTAAGGTTCGTCTGCCTTGACGTAAAGATGCACGAGTTTGTCGAAGATAGTCGCACCTGGCGTCGAGCTGGAGTAGCTCGTAAGATAATTGTTCAACGTCATTGAGGGATAACACGTTGAATTTCTCGGTCTGTCTCATGGCCTTTCTTTGTAATAATGCAATCTCGGTCTGGGGAAGCTGGGTGTTTGTCTCCGAGGGACGCACACGATGGTGAGGAGGCGAAGAGGATATGCTACTCTTCTTCCGCTTGTGGTGCGTTCCTCTGCTGTTCTTCCTGATGTGAAGCGGTCTCACTATAACGTCAACCGGAAGGTGAGATCTGCTGTCCGTCTTCTCCAAACCAGACTCCGCACGTTCTTGGAGCTCTGGTCGTTCGGGAGTTCGTTTTTCTGGCACCCGATATCTGTCCAGAAAGACAGGCGGTGTCTGCAACACTGCAATAGCCTTTGAAGGTACCATAGGATTTCTGTTGTCTAAAGATGGCCAAAGAGAATTTGGAAACCGAATTGAAGGGGGCACTGACATTGATCCTTTGTACGAGATGGAGGAAGCTTCGGTCTCCAGAGATTTGCCAAAAAGATCCTGACGCCAGTCTCCGCCGTTACTTTGTTTTCTATCTTTTGCGGAAGATAGCTCCGGTAGAGTGGCTTTATGCACGTTAGCAGGTTGCACCACTAGAGAAAGAGCAGCGTATGTGAACTCACGGGAATCCAGGCATGGTTCTAGGATGGTCACAGACTTGACGGGCTCAAGCCCAGTGCTGCTACCTTTGCGACGGGACATCCATACGCCCCTCGCTTTCTCTTTCGCTGTTGCTAATCTAGATGAAGGCCGTGGGACTGACTGAGGGTTAGACGGCGAATTTCGTCCCGTCGTATCCTCCGGTGGTGGAGACAAAAGAGAGGGCCGGACTGCGGGTGGGGAGCTCGCGCTGCGTGTTTTTGTTGACCGAATTGCGCGAAGATCAGAAACAGTGTCAATCTTATGCATCGAGGACACGCTCTTCTTGCGTCCCTGGATTTCTGTCAGCCACTGTACGTTTATGATACTCTGACGCAACTCACTGGCTTCTCGGGAACCTTCGTTTGAACTTTTGCAACATCACCATTAGCAGGGGGAAGAAGAGCAGTTGTCTTTAGAGGAACAGGTGGTGGTGGGATTTCCCGCGGTGGGAATGGAGAAAGATTCATAATAGGGGGTAAAAGCTGAGATGTTGCACTGGAGAAATGAGACAGGATACAAACAAATACCAATGCCAGATTGTGAGTGTTTTGTATGCAGGCGAATATCCCAAACCTCGTCCACAAAGGGAGTCCCTACGTTAAGAATGGGGAGACATAACACGGCTGAAATTGAGTAGTCATAGCGTTCACTGGTGGGGTGCAATGCACAACAGAACTCGGCGAACCCACAGTGACTTCCCCCTGCCCATGCAGCTCGTTTCGACAGTTTAGACGAAACCATACTTTTGGGAGGTGGGGTTACGCTTCGAACTTCGTCCGTGCGAAAGCTGGTGCGGCAATTGGCCGGTGATATCACACGCCGACTGCATTTCTCCACGTCCAAAAGGTCCCGAAATTCCCGATTGGGGTTATATCAAGCACTGAAGAACTTAATCTGGAGCGATTACGGCTGGATCGCAAGCATGTTTTGGTGGTCGTCTTTATCCACTGTTTCAGTTAACTTGATCGGGTCCGGAATCCTGGAGGTTGGGATTCTGGGACTATGTTTCAACCTCCGAGGTGATACTCTTCCGCACCCTGTCAACAACGTGCATCTGCATCACAAGTACACTAGCAAAGCGACGTTTCGAACAGAGCGGTATCGTGGGTCCGAGCTGCAACCCATTCTCTAACACGGCACCTCCTCTGCTGGGCAGCTTTGCCTGTGTAAGAGTATGCAAATCGTCTTTCTCCACAACGGCACGACTTCTTCCATTGACGAGATATCGCCAAGGTGGGTATACTGGTTACCACCGCATCCTCCTCTGCTTCTTCGACAACAAACACGGCATGTCGCTCTTGCGTTGGTTTCTCAACTGCCGACGCTAAGAGGGATAAATGGGAAGCATTTTCGAGAAGGGAATCATGCTTAATCAATACCTGACCAGAGATCTGGAATTCTGCAGCCCCTATGTGATTGGCCAAAGAATAGCAATGCTGAAGAGGCGACGAGTCGAAGGAACAATCCTAAATCTGTTGGATTACGTTCCTTGTCTACCTACCTGCCAAATATTGTCTGCTCCATGAAAACTGCAAATCACACATTTACCCAGGTTTCTGGTACGTGTTAATTGGGAAGTTCGACGGATTGCACACTCTCAATTAGTATCTATCGTCACTAACATTCTGTTACAGGGCACTACTTGACGGGAATCGGTACCGAAATCCCACATTGGAAATAAACAATACACTACCTATTGGAGGCCTTCCTTGTGATAAAAGTCTAGGTACGTTGGTCGCTTCTAATCGCCCCGAAAAAAACCTCAAAATCCCAAAGTACCCCCCTGATTTTCTATAAAGGCATCAGAAGTAGTGAGCACCTAAAACAACCTCTCAAGGGCGAAGACTATAAATAAGGCTGTAGACACGTTTCCCCCCTGTACCCGCAGTTTGACGTTGACCTCTGAACACCGGAAACTAACGCACTATCTACGGTTCCTACCTTCCAGTTCCTTTGCATCCAATTTCCACGAATAGTGGGTTTGGTGGGATTCCCCAGATCCCCGGTCGATCGTTACAAACACCGCTGTCTCTGATAGCGTGCATACGACACCTACACCATCCGCACAGGCTCCTTGGAGATGTGTGGCACCGGTGAACCGCATATGGGAGCAAAATAGCCTGTCCTGCCTGATTGGTTTGCACAAACAATCGTCAAACCGAACGGACGATTGTTTCACAGCCAAAATCAAACATCCGATCGAAGCCCAAGAATGAGCTCTGTTGACCGGGCAGTTCCAAACCCGCAAACCGGCGGTCGTTGGCGGGATATCTGTTAATTGGGCACGCTATTAACATACTGTACCGAACGTCAAGGTTCGTACGGCTTTCTTTGCGTGACGCCGTTCTCTTGTTTTCATTTAAGCAATCAATGCCGGACAGCAATTTATTATTAGCTGGAGAGCTCATGATGGTGTTTTTGGTGTCGTTATGGATGAGTACGGTTCATGATTTGGGTAACTACCAAGGTATAATTCTTGGAAACTTGACAGGATGGGATTGGTATAGGTGGAAGTGATCTACAACTTGAACTGCGAGGATTATTCAAGTGAGTATAATGGCAGTTACCACAAGTGTGGAATATAACTTGCTTTTTACCACTGAATAGGTTTTGTATGTGCATGCGTGACATGATATTAACGTACCTCAGCAGCTACGTACAAGGCCTCTGTGTTGAGTGCCGAATTCGTCTTTTTACGTACCGTACAGACCCTCCGTAGCGCGGTACATACGAACCTTGACGCTCGGTACAGTATTTGTGCAACCATTGAATGATACTAGGTATTCACTAAGTTGGCTTCCTCAAATCTTCATCTGAGGAAGGCTTGGACGGTACAGAATTGTAGAGTGTCGCAAATCCCATAGACCTATATCTCAAAATTTTGCAAGTCTCCACCAGGGAGTAAGCTTGTTCGAGATTCTGATTTGTCCTCTTCTCAACAGAGCTATATCAAAGCAACAATCTCAACCTTCACAGCTAGGTACTATCCCTTGGATCGTAACTTTGGCATTCCCGGCCCGTTTGGGCATGGCAACCGACTCTCCACCTGCAAATATTTAGTGATGCAACCACAACTCTGTAGGGGTGGCCTGGGAGCATTATAAACTTACTTTCTTATGTCTTGAGAGCATTTTGGCAAAAATTAAGGACTTTATAGGAATGGGATGCCGATAAAAAGTGCGGTTTTTGTTGGGAGGGTTGTCTCAAGATCAGCTCCCCAAAAACTCGAAAATGTCACTGTGCAGCCCAGATGGACAACTCTGCCCATAACACCCCAAAATATCCTTCAAGCTTAGTGCTAAGGACATGCTCTGAAGTCCCAATATCATTACACACAAGGAATTCCATCTGCAATGTACTGAAGAGTTGAGGCTCAGAGGGGGGATACCAATACCCATCACACAGCTCTCATAGTGAACAAGGCTAAAACCCACTTTGTCAAATATCAAAGAGGGCATATCTTTACCCCTCAGCCAGAGCTGGAGTCATGGGCAATTTTCAGTACACCTTGAGAAGGGAAAGTAGCTGGGATGGTGGCTTTGCCAGCAGGAAAGCCCAGCCAGAAATACCAAATCTCCACCCAAACTTTGCTAAGCATGATCAAAATGCAAGTAACTGTGGTGTCTCAATAATGAAAGGCATCGTTTTGTGGAATTCAATCACCTGTATAGGAGAAAGGTGGGTGGTGGTGCATAGACATGGGGTGGGTTGCCAGTTCAGAGAGCGAATTTTGGTGGGGCAGTAAGACTTACAAAGTCACATCACATATAATTTACAATTCACTTTCACAGAAAGTTTTATTTGCTACTAAAGAAGACTTGATAAAAAGGACGGCCTCTGATGACCATTTTTGGACGTGTGGTGAGGTGGTTTCGTGGGCGGCCCGTATGGGCCGGGAACCGGTACGATCCAAGGGATAACCTGTCCTGAGGCCCTAGTAACTATTTTTAGGATATAATTGATACACGATATGTACATCATATCGCTTGCCAGATCCCCGAGAAAATACTAGACGCATTGCTCTATTGTCTCGAACGTGAATATATAGCATATAATATTAAATATGTTCTTCCCTATAACCACATGAAGCACCCCCAGGGATCAACAGTTCCCTCTTCAGCATCAGGGAGCTAACTCGATAATGGGATTGGCACCGCACAGGGGCTCTAGTCCAACGATACTGGTGGCTTCTTGAGGATGATCTCTTGATGGGTGATAAACTCCGGAATGCCATAGTCCAACTTTTGTTTCCAAATGAAGTCTTAGGCGTCAGCAAAACCCCCGTCACTACTCGCGACTAGTTTAGAGTAGCAATGCAGGCCTCACCTTCATGTACCCTTCCGTATGAATGCCATTGATAGGTATTTCAAAAGTACACTCAATTCCATCACTCCTACCTCACTTGCAAGTACGCCGATGACAACAATTCCGAAGAGACCATGCACAAAGGTGATTGGAGCTATAATACATTTCCAGAGTTACTTGAATCCTGAGATGTATTATGGCGGGGTGAGAGAGGAGTGAAGACGAAACGTATGATATACTTATTCTCTAAATAACACTAAGAACTCTGAAATACTCACCCATGATTAAATTTCCAGAGTCTCCAACAAAAAGGCCCCAGAAGGATTAAGCCACTGACAAATTTCACCCACATAAAACAAAGCAACAACATAACACACGAACCCCACATGTAGAGTCGGCAAATCAGAAAAAGATACAGAAACCCCTGCCTAGTCACACGAGCGCAAACAGCCAATGGCCCACATGGCAGGACCGAAATAGATGCCAGGCGATGAATAACAGACTGTCGGTATACACTTGTGGTGCGACTCCGATTTATGTCACCTCGGCACATAACGCCACTTCCGTTCGCCCGAATATCCGTAATCACCCTTCAATTCCGGATCGTTGCAGAAAGCATGATACGTAACAAGATATTTTGGAGTTGAGAAAATTTGGGCGATTCATAATCTTAATCCTTCTCCTACTATTAACCTTTTTCTACTCTTGTCTTCCTCCGTGATGGCTGCCACATGCCTACACTGGAATTGGAAATTGCTGTAAAGTTTTTGCTCGCCATGAACCAGATATAGGTACTACGCACACCCTGATTTTGAATCCGCTTGACAGCCGGGGTCGGCACCACCCGGATGTGTCAACTACACTACGGTCTATTCCGGAAGGGCCCACAAGAGTGGAGGGCAGAGAGAGCAAACGGAGAGGTAAGATACGAGAAGAGAGGAATTCTACGAGAAAGTAGATTCAAGTCCGTCTAAGGGCCAGAAAGTTCGAGTACAAGTAGAAACAGTGAGAGAGATTATGAGCAACAAGACAGCAAGGGGCGCCTCGACAGGGATCTTAGGCGAGGTCGATCTCCCGAAGCTTGTGCTGAGCCGCACCAACGCTGAGCCGCACCAACGCACCAACGCTGAGCCGCTGAGCCGCACCAACAGGACTAGGTACCTAAATATCTAAGTAGCGCCGTATACGAGAGGGGATCCCCGTCTCAGTACTTCGGTATTGCGCAGAAGAGGCTTCAATAATTACAGGATTATATCTCATAGGACTTTTAAAAAGTTTCAAGATAAGCTTTATATTGCAATATAGGGAGAACATTGTGTATAAACTAAACGTACAGAGATAAAGAGAAAGACCGGTGCCTTACCATTAGCCTCGGTTACGGTGAGCTTGTATCAGTAACGTCTCAGGTTTTATAGAGGTAACAATATCTACCCCATGCAATTCTTTGGAAACCTCAAACAAAAATAAATCCACCTATTGCAACTTTTGAGGTGGCAGCCTATTGGTACAAAAGCTAAAAAATTTAAAACGCGCACGCGACTGTACAGCGAAGATCTATGTCATTAGCGGTCGCGCAGTCATAATCCACTAACCGCCAGATCTGCCTATTACATTACTTCCTCCATGACGATGGTATGTGACAGTTTGTAGATTGGGATGGACATTGGCGACAAGAGTCGAGCCATCAATAATAGGGAGCGGCTGGGAGCCTAGAAAGCGATGATATTGGAATTTCACTTCAAAAGTTCGGACGCCGGCATACAATATCTCTACTTCGCTAGTACCCGTAACACTACGCATCATAAACCGACCTATTCCATATTTCTAAGTATAGAATGCAGATATATTGTAGCGTATAGCTTTAAGTTTTCTTGTTCTCTATACCACCACTGCCTCCGGTAGCCCCTCCTTTGGAATTCGTCTATCATCCGGTGGAAAATTGCCCTCCGCCTTCCATTTCTCAGTCACAATTGAGGCAATATTGTTCCCCATAACACTTGCCATCTCAACGCCGGTAGTGAGCTCATCAATAACTCCCGTATACCACAGATTCTCATCCAATAAGATATCGCTGAAGGTATCCCTTGGTTGCAGGAGTGGGTGTGCAGCGGGTGACTATGGTGAACCTGCGATCAGATGTGTAATGTGAGGAGCGGATACAGACGGTAACTCACGTAGTATCTGTAAACCCAGCTAAAGCTTTTCTCTCTACCACCCAGCATCTTCTGAATGTCATCGTCACTTAACTGTTTGGCGGAGACAACTTTGTAAACATATTCTCTCTTTCCCGCTCGCATAATATCTTTTACCCGAGATAGTGACCAGAATGGCGCATGGCCCATTCCGTCCTTCCCCGTCCCTCCGGAAATATACTCATACTCCCATGAGCAAGGAGTAGTGAGAACCAACCCGGGGATCCCTTTCTGTCCTGAAAAACGGCCTCCCGCTAGACCGTGCGCAGACGTGAACAGGGTGATGTATATCTCAGCGTACGAGATATTTTGGGGAGTGGCATGGAGAGCATCACCCTTAATTTCGAGGTTTGTCAAACTCCACGGCGTTGCGAGCACAACTGCATCGAAGGCTTCGTACGATTCTCCCCCGGACTGAGAAGACGACGCCAGTACCCAGCCTCCCCAGCTGCCTCTTCGGAGTCCTATGACATTCGTATTGAGGTGGACTGTTGCTGCGCTCGAGTTAACCATTCCTTCCCACAACCCCGCCATTCCGCCGTCGGAAATCGTTAGACGCGCACTGTTGTCCGCAGCCATGAAAGCTCCAAGGGCGCTAATAGTGTCCAGGTTCTGGGCATAGCGTCCACGAACCCAAGGATTGAAGATCTCACGTCGGAAGTTGCCATCGATGTTGTTGGATTTGAGGAGAGATTCAGCAGTTTCTCCGGCGAACACGTCAAACCCAGAATCGTGAACGACACTAGCGACGGAAGTAAAGCTGCGGTCGGAAGAATAAAGTGTCTCCCACTTCTTACGAGAATCTGTAATCAGGTCCTCTGCACGCCACTGGGACCAACCGTAACGAAACCAAAGCTTGAAGCGCCACCACCAGCGGACCAAGAACCAGCCCGGATTCGGCTCGAGGTAGGCCCAAGAGCGACCATCGTATCTATTCATCCCTCGGGTTAGTACGCTTCTAAAGCATTATGACAGAGATACCAACACTCCGAAGCTCGCAGAGCCATAGCCGGTAAGGTCTCCGGTTCCGTCGTCCGAGGTTATAGTTTCCAAACCCAAATAATCTGCTGCGTTGGTGAGAAGGCTAGCGGCTTTTGAGAAGGTAGTAGAGCCGAGATCTAGGCTCTCTCCCGAGACGATATCAACCATGTGTACGGCTCGCCCTCCGATATGTGACGAATTATCGTACAGGGAGATGCGGGTCGGGATCCCAGCACAAAAGGCTTGTTGAGAGAGGTGGTAGGCGGTGGAGACTCCCGAGGGACCAGCACCTAAGGTGAGTGTTAGTTGGTATTGGAAGAGGTAGAAGCCCTTCGCCACGTACCGATAATTGCAATTCGGCGCTCGTATGCATCTGGCTGCGGCTTTTCGGGATTGGGACACGGTGTATACCGCTCGGGGGGTGCATGCCAATCGGGGGGTGCATGCCGCTCGGGGGGCGCATGGCTTCCGGGGGACAGAAGGTTGCCGAGCCAGTGTACTATCAACATGAACAACAAACCGCAATAGTGTACTATCCACACGAACAACAGGCAGGAGTATTGTATTATCCACACTAACAACAGGCCGCAATAGTAGAGAACAAAGCCACTTAAGGTTAGTAGCACGAGCCAGGCTATAATAGCGCAGAACGCTCTCAAAAAGGTAGAGGCTCTCGAGTTCGAAGATGTCCCCTGCCTTCGATTTGTCGTTGGCACAGTATAGAATAGCGGTGTGCGGTCTGTTGCAGTTGCGTTGCCCTGCCCGGGTGTGTATGGTGGCGGGAGGTAGCCGACATCTGTACCGTAGCTGGTTGACGATATAAGATGGGGGACATTTCTTTCGGTTCGGTCGCGCTCGGGATCCATCGGCAGATCGTATGCGTTCTTCTTTTCAGGGAACTCTGCAGGTGGGCTCAACAGCAATAGAGTGCTCACGGATCTGTTAACGACTCGCTGTGCAAGAGAGACAAAGGAGGATATGGGGGTCGTTGATGGTGAACTCTCCTGGGGGAGCGGGGGTCGAGTAGAGTGTTGAATCGAGTCTTGCGGGGAATAGATAGGGGATAGATACGTGTCTATGTTGCCAAGCCGTCTCACCACGGATTGTGCTACCCGGGTTGGGAGAGAATCGGGTTCGCCGGTCGACTTGCGGCAGAGCAGCGAATGCGCACATATGCAACGGTGCTGCATCTGGTGGAAATGGGTGGCACCGGCATACTCGAATATATACCCGAAGATTCTCTGTATATATCCCGAATCTTGTTCCTTTTCTCTATACCATAGTTAATGCATATAGTTCTCCTCTCCACATCGTGCAATCAAGAATACGAGTGACAAGATGTGATCCACAACAGAGAACCAGGAACGACGGGGTCTAAATGTTACCATGGCTCAAAGATTTCCGGTTTCTAAAACCGGGCTTCCAAGTTCTAAACCGCTAGTCGGAACCTCACAATCAACACCTGCGAAAAACTCTAGACCCAGACACCGCAAGCTCAAACCGAGTCATCGCTTCACAGATCAGCAATACCGGAAATTTTGTCAGCGGGGAAATCATCTCCATTACGAGAATTATCACCAGCTGACGCTCCGATGGCGAAGGAACCTTTAGTCTTTAGTTTTCGATGCATCTTGACTCATAGCAAGTGGATGTTTGTGATGAGGTGGGTCAGAAATTGGGCCAGGCTTCCAGCTCTGAACATATGGGAGCTAGATCATCAAAACCACCTGCAGAACTGATAAAAAATAACTGTCACATACACCCTTGCACTAGCAAAATCGCAAAAGAAAAGAATTAGGCTGGAGCCAGAATTTGGACCTGGGACGTCTCGCAATTGTACTTAGCGAGTGACGGTAAGCGAGAATCATACCACTCGACCACCGAAGCTAATTGTTGCTAATTAATAGCACGTAGTTTATATATTCTAGCAAGCATTTTATACAAGACTGCTTACTCTGTGCCAACGTCAAGATAACGCCGAGGTTCTCCGGGAGTGATAACGCCGGGTTGCAGAAATTGCCGTACCATCCGTACCATTGAATTAGTACAAGTGTACGTACACCGGAACGAGGATTGTGACGGATTAGATAGATGACCTCGGCCCGAAGGCAGTGAGGAGACCGAGATGGATTCGATAAGATAAACCAAGCGCTAATGTCTTAGGCCCCACCGCGGGAAGCTTCGTAGGGCAGACTAATAAGTATTCTCTGCCAACAGCCAACATTGAATCAGCGTTGTCTGAAAACTGTTCAGTGATTAAAATCCAATGTTTTGGTGTTATCTCACGGTTCGGTTAAACTTTGACAGCGGGAGCTAGCAACACCAGCTTGCGGCAACGCAAGCAGAATTTCTAAAAAATAGAGATAAAATAAGTCGGACCGGATAGGCACATATTCAGAACAACAAAGAATAACAACATAGTGTGTTTCATGCCGTACAAACATACAAGTACAGTGGAGTTGTGACACTATACGACGAGCTCTGTAACTACCCAATCGCCAACTTTTTTTTTATCATCTCATCACCTCCAGCATTACTAACTAATCAGCGTCCGACAGCTGGTCATTCAATAGACTAATCTGAGGCTGCGGAGTTGCGTGCCGAGCCCCATTTGAGACGGTGGGATCAAATAATGATCAAACAATGCAACCTTAGGGCCTAGAAAAAAAATAGCCGCCATTGAATGGATGGATGTTGTAAGTGGTGTGAGGTTGCATCGTTTCCAATCTTGGTCCGATAAGAGAATTGGGAAAGAACTTGTTGCGGTCCCCTAACGCTGTAAAGATACGGTGACTTATATTATTGGCCCATGCTATTGGTGACACCACCTTAGTCTACGTGCAAGAAAACTTCGGGATGAAGAATGCCGACGGCTGCGATCTATCATCTACCGACGAAGCAGTGAAACTAGTATATACTGCAATCTACTACCCTCAACCCCTTTTCTCACACCACCCATATTTATCTCTTCTAGCTAGTTTGCGTAATCTCGTGCTTGTTTTCTCGTTCCCCGGTTTCTAGCTCCGATCGTAAGCAAGGTTTGTTTACGGCGTCTAGGCACGAGCAATACCCTGCACCAGGCGGTCAGTGTAGTCGGTATGCATGCTCTGGTAGGCTTGCTCACGTTTGGTGTCTGAGTTAAGAGGTACTGTTGAATCTCATCCTACCATGATGCACGCCGTGTTTATTTCTGGCTAACAATGGCGAAGTTTAACTTTGTTTGATATGAGTCTTACCTCTCTCATAGCAAGATGATGAATGCAACATCAGTGCGAACTCAACTAGGTCTTTGCTCAGTCCAGGAGGTAATCAATGGAGCGATCAGAGGTTAAGATTTATCATTCTAGTATTGATGGTGTGTCCGCAACGAAACACTACCAAAATACATCCACAAATGATCAAAAAAAGTACCTAAACAAATAAGCGGCTGAAAACCTGGACCTATTCTACCGTTTATCTGTTAGTTAACAGTACATAGCAGCAGATTGAAATTGCATAACCATATGATAGCTTCCATAGGATCTGGGGAGTACAATTAGTAAGTCGTTCAAATCGCCAAATTTTGTATGTCACCTGTCGGAGCTCCTGGGTGATGTATATGTGTAAAATAGCACGAAAGAAACGAGTAAAAGTTTACAATGTCAGCCGCTCGCGTGCAAAAGTTTACAATGCCTGCATCGCTATTCACCACCACCACAACTACACCACAAACAGTAACACTATCAAAGCTCAAAGAGAGAGAGAGAAGACAAAAGCGCTGGGCCGCAGGCTCTAGAAGTAAAATAGGTATGTAGAGAAGTAGAGAAGTAGAGAAGTAGAGAATGTAAACACCAAAAATTATCGCCAACTCTCCTTACTCTTTATTTCTCTGGTCTTCAGCGGTCCAGAATTCTCTGCCCCGGGAGTCATAATCCAATCCCGGGCAGAGTATTGCCCGGACGGGACAGGCTATTGAGACGCCTGAGGTTAGCTTTGCCGCCCATTTCTATTTGCGCAAAGACCATGTGTGAACCACTTGAACAGCAGTTCGAGCAAATATCAACCCCCCCGACGAAATAAAAAATCTGTCTTAAGCCACTGATATAATATGATGGGGATCCCGATAAGTATTCTTATAAGGCAACCACCCAACCTGCACCGAAGCTCACAAGCGCAAACGTAGCACTTGATATCCAAAATGTCCTACAACGAAAGCACCAACCATTTTCGGAGTGATTATGACAAAGGAAACCGGGGTCAGACTCAAATCGTCGATACCGAAATCCCAAATTTCGACTCCAAGAAAACGAACCCGATACAAAAAATTTTCCCCTTTGAGTTGGATATTGTAGGCGAAGTCGTTGAAATTGGGACAACACCAACGGAATATGGCGCGAAGAACTCCACCAAAAGAACTACACATACAATTGCCCAACTTCAAAACTCGATGTACTTCAACAAGAAATATCCACCGAAGGCCACAGATAAGACATACCGATGGATTCATTTACCAGGGAATGATATGCATTGGTTCGCGGTACTTACCCCTGAAGTCAATAATTAGTCAGCGTATTTAGATCTAGATTTACTGATATACAATTGCAGGAAACAGTCAAATCCATTTACAAATCAACGCACTCAATCACGAACGACCTAAATATTCTCGGTCCTCGCAGTTGGTCCAAACGTCGAAGGGGACAACTTGATCAAGAAAATCCGCAAAATTTTCGACCGTACATGGAGTCTTATTGTGGATTATTGAATAGGGGGGAATTGCGTGAGGAGCCACAATTAGCCATTTATGCATGCTCCCATAAAATTGCCTTAAGTGAGTGTAACTAATTTATAATAATAGATGCCATACCTTCACTGGAATGTGTTGAAACACCAAAAGGACTTTCGAGAAGCTTTCAAACATTTGGCGGAACAGTATAAGCAACAGCTTCTCGGCCACTACTCAACGAACAGGTGTCAGAGTGTATATCCGTTTGATGCTAAACTGCCCTACCACCCCACCAGAACTCTTGATCAGTACTTTTGCCAAAACCTTGACACGGATTGCCGTGACAAGAGTCAAACCACTGTACAGGATGAAGAAAAGCTTTTAGTTATCGACCAACTGTGGATAATCGTTCCTAACAAAGGTAGACAAAGATTCCAATTGCTAAGTCAATGTGTGACTAATTAGAGGGACAGACACTATTGTGACCGCATTTCCTTCCCGGCCAGACCCAAATGGCGATGATGCGAGTGACGAATCAGATTCGTCTAATCAAGTTAATCCCAATGAAGACTGTAGCAGCGTGGGGTTCATGCACCTGAGTAAACGCTATACACACATCAAAAATTGTTCGTGTGGCTTTGCCAACCTTCGAAAAGCGGTGTACGACGATTTAAGACGTTCTTCTGAGCAGGGTTTAGCTTACGAAAGCCCTCTCATCCTCGCTGCATTGATCTTGCATCATTCCGTTTGTATACTACTTGCTTCAAAAAGCCGGAACGCGGTAACGGGTATGCATGTAGAGGCAACCTTTCGAAATAGGATCGCCGAAGCAGTGAGTTACATCACTCCCATTGCAATCAACTGTAACAGAACTGCATCTCATATACATGTATCAGAAGTTCAAAGCTCTCAGCCTTCTTGATAGCTTTGTTCACGACCCTGATTCCAATATGCTGGAGAATAACACTGAGATGTACAAGCTTCTGCATGATGCCAGTGCAATTGAGGAGGAAGCAGGAATACTCGAACGTCTGATGCGAGATCAAAAAAAAGTGATCGAGGCATTCATAAGAAAGGTTCAGAAACGTGAATACCAGGGCCTAGAAAACAACTATCGGGGTATACTGGAAGACCCTGGCGTCCGCGATGGTAAACAAATAGAACAGATTCTCTCTAAGACTCTCCGCAGGTTGGTCGGCTTTGAGGAAAATATACGCCAGATACGAGGAGACGCAGAGAGCGTTATCAAATTTGTTGGTTCCGTTATTTTGTTCAAACTTCCGGTGTTAATGATATTAATCAAGTATGTAGATCCAAGGGCTTCTAGACCGCAAGCAAAAGTATGCAACAGTAATCGAAGCCCGAAGTTCTGCAAAACAGGGACAGGCGACGATGGTGTTCACAGTCGTCACAGTTTTATTTGTGAGTCAATCTTTATTTCTTTGTATCATAACACTGGTCAAGGGTTAACATTCAAAAGCTTCCGATAGGCTCCTTGTGAGTCGTTCCCCATCTCTCAATAAACACTAGTAACAGATTCGAAGTACATCACTCTTAGGTATGAACATTAAAGAGTGGAACGGGGGTACTTCGATAACTACGTTCAAAATCTACATTGGTCAGTACCCGCCCGCAATACTCTCGCTTAAATGTGTAACAATATTCACGAAAAGCAGGCATCTCAGCGTTCATATCAATCTTGGCACTCGTGATTGCAAAACGTGTCAACGCTTTGAACGATGCCTGGAAGGCGTTGAAGCATACGGGGAAAACCATAAAAGATTTCTTAGTGCCAAATCAACCTAATAGACGATATAATTTAGACCTTGAAGGAGGAAGTAAGGAACGTATAGAATGATTTACTACGATTAGTTGCTCTTATGAAGAATCAAGCTCTTTGCTCTGAATGAATTGTAACAAATAACGCGGAATTCAAGGTGCCTATATACTACCACAAAAGAGAGAAACGTGTGCAAACTCCGGAGCGTCTCTGTTGCTGCATTTTCTAGGATAATATGTTGATCAACTGAAATGACCAATAAAAAAGAGCACTAGTTAATACAACTCGGCATCCGATCCAATCAGCGATACCCTTTTCCGCCAACTGAGTTCTGCACCCAATCTACCAAAACTGAACGTGTATAGTACGGGGACATTGTAAACATATACACATCTTGCGTCGCCTTGAAGCATTCTCATTGGCCGGAATTGTTTTTCGTGTGGATGTGCCTCAAGCTCATTGGTCGAAATTTTTAAGCATGTGGCAGTGGGTCGGTTTCTGTGGCGTCATGTAGATACAGCACTACTCCCAACTAACTTAAGTAATTATAGTTACCCTAACACCGTCGTGATCTTCACCATCGTCATTTTCCTTGGGCTTGCGCGTCATTGCCTCGAGAGAGTGTGAGATGTGAAAAGAGAGGTGAAGGGTATTAAATAGGATAGTTTTCCATGCAAGCTTGGGCAGTCTTGGAGCCCGAATTTTCGATCCATAGCTGTGGTACCAATATGAATATGCTGCCATACTGCAGGACCAAGTTTAAGGTTTTTAAAACCAGTTTTCCATCCCAAAACAATTTGTCATATTGCTACGACGCTTGGAATAGAATCACTAGGCTACATAGTATCAATTATTGCCTAAAATATGCGAAGTTGAGTTCCTTACTCGCCACCCACTGTATCTAGGTCTTCAGTGGTGAATGAAAGGCATCAAAACCATTCTCCGAGGGAGCAAGATGGTCACGCATACATTAGTCATAGTACGGAAGGTATTGGGAGGAGGGAAAGCACGTATCGGGTGTCTTCCCCAGAAAGCCTACCTAGCCCGTATATGACAGAGATGCGCCGCAAGCGTACAGACGTTTATTTGAGGACTAGAGTACTTAGACTTAACATCCACAAAACCACACCATGCTTCAACTTCCGACAGTACAATTCTACTCCGAGATTCCACCCTCACACGTGATAGTGGGGAACACGCAAACTTAGGCTCTACATCACTCTAAGTCCTCATATAAGAACTGTTACGCCCTTACCTCGTAGCTATAAATATATACAATTCCACTGTATCAGCTAGATCAAGACGAAACTTATCCATCACGGCTATCCGTCCAAGACATTTGCCATCATTACACGCGCCCCGTTTTATTTTTGCTCGCTTGAAAATGCATATAATTCGTAATGGATATCATGAACCTTAGCTTTGGGGCACTGACAATGGATGGTGGCAGTCTCTCGTTGACAGCAAATAAACGGTTGATACATAAATGGTACCTTATAGACGTTCTATGGTATTGCGTGATGTTAACCGATGGTGAACTTAACTAGCCTACTAGTTAAATTGAGATCAAGATTTATTGCTCCTATATCATTTTGCGAGTTCTATGGCGTTGCTATCACCAGACATTCTGGGAGCAACACATGTATCCCCTGGATCGTAACCGGTTCCCGGCCCATACGGGCCGCCCGCGCAACTACCTCGCCACACATCCAAAAATGGTCGTCAGAGGCCCTCCTTTTTATCAAGTCTCCTTTAGTAGCAAATAAAACTTTCTATCCAAGTGAATTGTAAATTATATGTGATGTGACTTTGTAAGTCTTACTGCCCCTCCAAAATTCGCTCTCTGAACTGGCAACCCCACCCCATTTCTATGTACCACTACCCACATTTATCCTTTACAGGTGATTGAATTCCGCAAAACGATGCCTTTCATTATTGAGACACCACAGTTACTTGCATTTTGAACATGCTTAGCAAAGTGTGGGTGGAGATTTGGTATTTCTGACTGGGCTTTCCTGCTGGCAAAGCCAGCATCCCAGCTACTTTCCCTTCTCAAGGTGGACTGAAAATCGCCCGTGGCTCCAGCTCTACCTGAGGGGTACAGATATGCCCTCTTTGATGTTCAACGAAGTGGGTTTTATCCTTGTTCACTATGAGAGCTGTGCGATGGATATTGGTATCCCCCCTCTAAACCTCAACTCTTGGGCACATTGTAGATGGAATTCCTTGTGTGTAATGATATTTGGACTTCAGGGCATGTCCTTAGCACCAAGATTGAAGGATATTTTGGGATGTTATGGGCAGAGTTGTCCATCTGGGCTGCACAGTGACATTTTCGAGTTTTTGGGGAGCTAATCTTGAGACAACCCTCCCAACAAAAACTGCCCTTTTATCGACACCCCATTCCTGTACAGTCCTTAATTTTTGCCAAAATACTCTCAAGACATAAGAAAGTAAGTTTATAATGCTCCCAGGGCACCCCCACAGAGCTGTGGTTGCGTCGCTAAACATTTGCGGGTGGGGAGTCGGTTGCCATGCCCAAACGGGCCGTGAATGCCAAAGTTACGATCCAGGGGATACCACAGCTCACTGCACACTGATAGAGTACGATATCGGAGACTTGGCCGCTACCACATTTGTGCCGCGAATATGATGCTGTTTGCTACAGCCACCGAATTGCCTTATCATAATGGTCGTCAGTTCGTAGATTGGGCACTTCATCGCAGTCGATATTGGATTCATTAGCTTGTTCCGAAGAATAAATTCACTCACGCACTCAGATTTCAGGTATTGTATTTAGTCAGAGAGCGGAGTCCCAGGATTGCAGCACATAATGCAAGGCAGCCTACCCAGTACTTCACCTTGCTACTACAGCCAACGTGAGTACGCGCCTTGAGGGAAGGTAATAAATTTAATGCCAGGTTCTTTTAGTGCGCGTAATAGCCAAATTTCTTGGACGAGTAGGATAGATAGTGGGGTGGACAGTGGGACTGATAGTCCGGAGAAGTCCCAGATCAAGATCACAAATACTCTTGTATTTCTGCACTTATCCAATGCTGTATTGCCAGTAGCGACGAGTAACGAAATCACATGAGGAAACTCGCATGTGTGCATAAATAGAATAGATTGGGAGATAGAGTTTGAAGCGTTTTCTGATTAAACCTCTGCATCAGAATTTCGTTCGGTGCATGGGATATCACTCGAAGTATACACATAGCTGCTTATTATGGCATTATGCACTGAGCCTTGCAGAACGTGCTGTAATACATATACTGTACTACACGGGCAATGCCGTCCTATAGGACGCACCTGAATTTACGCACGTTCCGGCGTTCTCTCTCCAGCACCCCTAGCGTGGGCTTCTTGATGTTTACCTACTCTGCATTGATACCCATTCCTTTGTACACCTTCCTATCTTCTCCCTCTTCCCCCCCCTCTACCCATCATGCATCATATCCAACCTCCATTCATTATCTATCAACGCCCGAACTTCCTCGTCCCCCGCAACAAAGGAACTAAGTTCGGATGGCGAAAACTTAGTATAGTGACAGGGGCATCGCCTAGCATTCACCAGGCTAAAGAAACAGTGGGCATTGTAGATGTGTGCTCCTGTCATTTATCCTACCAGATTTCTACTTCCCGCGCAGCCTCCGTGGTACGGTGATTCAATGCTAAGCGAAACCGATTCACTATAAGGGTAAGAAACGGAATCAATTGGCATTCCGAGTGTCTACAACAACAGTAACAACCCAATCCGGGGTTGCGATGTTTCAGGATGCACTGTATATTCATGGGCCCAGAAACAGAGCCAAATATCCAGAGAAGACTGTCGGATAATCTCAATAGCGACCTTCATTGGTAGCTTTACTAGTTGAAAATGAATTATGGAACGAGGAGCGGTCATAGTGCATATGCTATGCAACTATTTCGAATAACCTAAATCAGGACACTAGGACACCAAGATATATCGGCAGAGCATAATCTCGGGGACGAGAGTGACTGTCGAATCATTGACTCTCACTCGGATTTTCCAAGTGTCGAATGTTACGATATGGAAGTTGGGGAGAACCGTGTGCGTATATTCTATGGTACAGAAAAGAGAGAAGGAGAAAGACTCGAGATATATACAGGAGGCATCAGCCGCCCCTGCAGCCGTGACTGTGTATCAGACATGTAACATCATGTACATTTGTAACATCGAATGTTGAAATAGTGATGCTAGAGAAGCTTGATTATATATTATCTAAGAGTGCCACAAGGCCATATATATATGAGTACAAGTGTGAATGCGTGCGTACGCATCTATGTATAGACCCTTCAGGCCGACAGCAATCTCCGGTCATACGAGGCTCACCTCCGGCCATATGAGACTCATCTCCGGCCACAAAAGACAGAGACCTATCATGCAATATCGAATGTTGCATGTGTACTTGAATCGTGAGTCTCAGCACCGTCTGATGTCTTGAATGAGAATGAACACTTGTATGAAGATGGTAGCTGTATGAGGATACGCATCAGGACCAGGGTGATGCGCCTCAGGTCAATAGAGCATACGCGTACGCATATGGGAGATTGTACATATACAGGCCTTTGGCCCTCGAGATAGAGAGAATCAATCAAGTCGATCAACAAGTCAAAGAAGCATCCAAAGTAACATCGAATATGTACTGTACGAGAATCTACATAATGGAGTGTTTTAGAACAGGTGCAAGTAAATTAATCGATATTCAAGAAAAACCAAAATCTAGACCCTTAAAATCCACCTCTTCCTTGACCCCAATACCACCATGTGCATTCAACAAGATCTACCTAATTCCACATCTAACCCACTGTCAATTTACCGTACATACTCTTCAACCGCCGTCATGGCAAATCTTAGCTCTTTCCTCTGCCATCTTATCCCTTCTGCCATCACCTTCCCATACAAAATAAAGTAGAACCGCACTGCTCGCTAAATTGGGCCAAAAGGTTTATTATAGCAAAGCATAGAAAGCCGGCTGTAACAATGTCTATCGACTGTCCCCTGACCGCCGCCACCTGAGCACCATCTCCAAATGCGCCGGACTGACTGTCTATATACTGTGTAGATGAGATTAATAGGTGCGCTTTCAGGAGATGCGGTTATATTTGTACATAGTTAGCAATAAACTATCTTTATTTCTGCAATCTGAAGCTGCGTTGTAAATTTGTGCTGCAATTCAACAAGGTTAGAACTAAAAATCCACGTGAATCCAATGGTAATTGTGTCTTGGATTGTGGTATGTAATTAGTGTAAGTACAAGAAAGCCTCAGCCAAGACTAGGCTGGCTCTTGTGACTGTGGAGCTTCACGACCCATAACAAAAGGAACTGCCACTACCACGTGTGAAAACACAGTGAGAAGGCGATATGGCCAATAAAAGCAGGCTCGAACCAGGATTTGAACCTGGGACCTCTCGCAATTGATGACTTAGGGAGTGACCCTAAGCGAGAATCATACCACTAGACCATCCGAGCTGATTGATACTGAATATCAGCATGTTGTCATTATATTCTAACAAGCATTTTATGCAAAAACTTCATATCTGTATCCTGAATGATCTACTCGAGATCTTGGCTCAACGTCAAGCTAATGCCAAGGTTCTCCGGAGTGATGGCCGCCGGGTTGCAGAAATCGCCGCACTATTGACTTGGCGTGGTGTAACAAGGATTGGATCATATCGATCTCAGAGACCTAGGAGAAAAGATAATCCAAGCGGTGGCCCTTTCGATTAGCAATGTCTAGGTCCCCACCGTCGGAAAACTTCGTAGGGTAGACTAATCTCTGTTTTCCCTTATGAAAATCGTATTCTAAGAATAAGGTTGCATATAGGACCGGAGGTGAGCTAACTAGCTCTATTATTTGATCGTTGCATCACACGCCATCACTTGATATTCAACAACCATCAACGATGTGGCGTTTGGAACATTTGTAACTGACACCGGGAGCGCTCTCTCCGTAATATTCATGACGTATCAACACTATAACCCACAAGCATTGTTCATTTGCAGTGGCACGGTAATTGTGGTCTCAAATGAGATCAGTTTCCTGGGCGAAGGTGGCGACTCGCACGTAGACAACTGCCTGTTTTCCGGTTCAGCCCCCATGACAGCTAGTCTCTTCTTCGACTGCTGTCTTAGAAGAACGCCAAGTCTGGTCAAAGCTCTGATGAAGTTGTCTCGTTCATGCCAGTGTTGTGTCGCTGCTTTTGTACTTTATACTAAATACTAGTGAGGATACGAGCGAATTATAGATTGGGTCCATCATCGAGCTCAGTCTGCGTTGGAGCCTAAACACTAGCCTACTGCGGCTGAAAGACAGGGCTCAAGTGCAACAGTCACTTGGTGAGGCTCTGTGGCGTCAGCGCCTCACGTTGGATCGCAGCTAAGCTCACAATCAAAATACACATCACCAACATCACCAACAAGGATCAGCATACACGTCACTGCCACGCCACCTGCTGTCAACCGCTAAGTACACCTCAACCTGGTGCCTTGACACTCCTGTAACTGACAATTGCACAATACCGATGAGCCCATGCTTCCGCCTCATGCCCCTCCCGTCAGAATGACTACCAGCTTTGCGGAGAACCTCTACATTTTTGGCGAAATTAACCACTTCGCCGGCGTTCATCAAGGCTCCGTCCAGTCCGAATGGGACCCTAGTGACTGGGAGTCGATGCAGCAGCACTTGACGCTGATGGATTTGATGGCTCTACTGTGTGTCGCCGAGGAGAAACACTCCTACGCTGCGGTGTCCTTCAAGCTTTTGAAGACGAATACCTACGGAATTGACATCATATTCTCTCTGAATAGCCCTGCATCGAAGGTCACTACGGACTTTATTGAAGCTGTGCAGTGTTATCTCGACCAACTGCTGCAGGACAGAATCAATCATACCGTGGCACGCTTGGAGATCAGCCGTTTGGTATTTCATCACTGCCGGGAGAAGATGGTTGCACGCTTCAAGAAACTTATCGCCGCAATTTCTGCCATCTCGGTTGAAGAACTTATCAACCACTTTCCAAACAAAGGTCAAGTGGCGACTGCTCTCAGTTCTTCCCCCGAGCTTGTCAGAGACGACATCGTTCAGTGGCTAGAAACAGTTCGCTCCAAATCGCTCAAGCTGGACGAGGACTCCCATTTCTCGATCATGTACGCGTGCTATATCATTGGGTATACTAGTGGCATTTTGAACGACGATTTCTCGGTAAAGTGCGAAGCAGCGAGTAAGAGGATTCGAAAGCTAGGCGACTATTATCGAGCGATCTACCGCATCGTCGACGAACTCATCTCCGTCCGTCGCGGTGCTGGCTTCACCCTTAGTATTCGGGAGGTTGTCTCGCGCGAACCTCAGTCGGTCGTCTTGAATGGGAGCGATGTCTTGTCGATCCTCAACAGGTGGGCTGGAGATCATCGGTATGATGACTTGACAGTTGAAACCTTGGAGAAGGCATATCCGTTGGTGAAGAGGGATGCTCTCGTTCGACCGTTTCTTACGTCTACCGAGCTTAGTGACCCCGGTAAGGCAGCTAAGGCACGGAATATTAAGCTCACCGAATGTGCCCACGCTGAGTGTTCCATTGTTATGGAGCGGGTGAAGGAGGTGATCGAAGGTAGAGCAAAGATAAAGAAAAGCAGTGTCGTTATTGAAGTCGGCGTCTCCAAATCCGTTTGCTGGACTTGCAGCAGGTTTTTCACTGAAGTGAATCGCGTTTTCGGTATTCGCATCGCCTACTCCCGGCGTCATGGCAAAGTCTATGCGGGTTGGGCTCCTCCTGAATGCCCCTTTGTCAGCAAGTATAGCCTGGTCCTTGATGCTATGCAAAAAGCTGTGGAAGACGAGGTGGAAGAGATTGTGCGCAAAGCGAACAACAAAGCCAAACAAGGCTCCTCTCCCTTAGGATTTCCTTCTGAGAACATCGGAATGTTCGGCGAGGCCGAGAAGAGTGTGTTTACCTTCATGTACGTTCAATCTTAAAAGGAAATCAGGACGCAACTGCTAACTATTGACAGATAAAAATAAGGAGAAGAAGGGGAGGTAGTACCTGGGTGGTGTTATAAGAGGAAAATTTGGGCAGAAGTATACTTTTCGCCTTCAGTTTTGCTAGTTTGTTTTGCATTTTTTCTTCCCTAATACTCCATATTTACCTTCGGTTTTTCTAGTTGGTTTGCATATGGTTCTTCCCTAATACTCCTTATTCACCTTCGGTTTTCGTTTGCTTGATATCGAGAAGATTTCATTCGGGTTCTAATTTTACGGTAAATTCTTTTGCTCAACAAATATACCTTGCGTAGGCGACTTTTGGCAAACCTAACCTCGACACGTGACACGAGAGGACAATGTGGAAATGTGACACGTAGATGAGTGAAATATTTGAGCGAACGTCGCCAAAACACTAGTCTGTAGACGGCTTGGTAACCTTCTGGCCTATTTTCTCAATTGTTGGGGGGGATACTGAGTGTGACTTCGTCCTTGAGCTTCAGAAGCTCAAAGATGAAGTCACCATGGTCGAACTATTTGCGAGGGTATTCGGCCATATTAGAAACTTTGCGTTGTGACTCCAGAATCAAATTAAAGGAAAACTATCTTGATTGGCTTCAAACTCTCCTCAACAACCCCTCTCCCAAGCGGATCTACGTCACCGTCAACACTCAGCTACCCTCGAATGTAGGAGGCAGAGCATCTTCCTGTCAAGTTGTTCGAAGTGACTGCTTCTTCTGCCGCTGGTCAGAGGCAGTTAAATGGAAGGAGGAGAAAGGGGATAGCAGCAGTAGAACTTCTTCTGCTAGAGCCCCAAGAACGCGGTGGAAATGTAGCTATTGTAATATTGCTTTATGATTAGATGGTGATATAAACTGCTTTGCTGCATACCATCAACATAAGTAAGGTTGTGGTGAAGAAGGAGGTGGAGGAGTGTGTTGTTTGTTTGTAATCATTTTGCATTCACCCCGAAGGTGTGCCCAGCTAAGTTACCCGAGCCGGCCGGCCGCTAAGCGGTCATGGCATATTAAACCTTTTCCCCGGAACTTCCTCGGTCTTCAGTCGGCGGAGGGCACAAGGCCACTGACTCACCTACCTCTCTCCTAGGCAAAGTCGTCCCTTCCTACTTCCTGTTACCTAATGGAGGGCACAAAGGCAACTAACCCACCTAGCCCACCCCCGAAGGAGTGTTGTTAGGCCGAAAAATTTGCGGCGAGAATTTTAGTGCGATTTCATGTCTTTGTTCTCAAAATCCGAATGGTCAAACCCCACAGAGTTTTCTATAGAGAGTTAATAGATAGTAAACGGTAATATCTGAGGAGGACGGGTCCCATAGAGCAAAGGGGATAAATCTCTTCCACGAAGTGATGATGTTGGGCGGGGTTGCAACCACAAGCTACTGACAATGTAGGAATTATGACCACTAGACCATCCGAGCTGACTGACACTGAGTGTCAGCATGTACTCATTATATTCTTACAAAATTTGCGCCGCAATCGGAGAGCTTATCGTTATTCGGGTTGGTTGTGACGGGGCTTCGGTTATAGCGCCGGGACTAGCCGTCTCCCGAAACGCTATCCGAGATATCCCTGCCACTCGGATCGGAATTCAGCCAAGCCTGAAGGATGCCGATATATGCTCGATAACACTCACAATCAATCCTTCGTTCTGTACGGAAGCAATGTCCTGATTAATAATCGTGATAGGTTAAAGGGTTGGTTGTACGCTGCACGGAGTGTAAGATATACACGACCTTATGGTATCTGTCTATGGCGCAATAAAACTTGAATCGAGAGAGTATCAATTGGGCGGACCTTGTGGCATGCGGGGATATCTTGTTACGGTCAAGAGCAGTGCAAAAGGTGAGATGCCTCATTGCAATACCGGCGACCTAGTCAAATCTAGCATTCACCAGAGGATAGCTAACAAGTCTAGAACTAAGAAGCGCTCGGACGGCCGAACAAGACTGGTGTGGGAGGAGAAAGACAGTTGCTTCATGGATTCTCACTCCAAATCATAACGTCGTCTATGTTGCATATATGGACCGCCTCCCTGGCGTACGGTTTATGGGCTTCAGCTAGGCTGATGGGGATCATAATCTCCCGATGGTGATGGTCGTTCCAGACTCAGCTGGAGATGCCAGCTGAGTGCGCATGCATGCGTACAAGGCATACTCTGAATGCCGTATATAAGATCACGAATGTACCTGCACTTTAGAATACAAGCTTCTAGCAATCAGTACTTCAACAATCTAGTCTTCTATTTGGAGGGATTTTTCATTAGAACGCAAGTGTAGATGCATTGTTACTGTTATTATCTTTGTCAAACTCTTTATAACTAGAGTATTAGCAACTGAACGTGGACTAGACATGCCGCGGCTGGGTCTCTTGAGTCGGGATGCCGAAAACCCTGTCGTGGCGTATATAGAACCTGTGAGTGTGCCGAGAATGATTCATGAATTCTCACCATCTCTCGTGGGTAGCAGCTCTGTTGCATATCCGGTGGCAAAGGTGGCAAAAGGCTGCGCAACTATCGCCAGTCTCTTGTACTATTTCAAGTCTTTCTCCTTCTCTCCTTCTCTCCTTCTCTCCTTCTTTCTTCACTGTACCATAGAATTTATTCCCCCCTTCATATCGTAACAAGCTCTGTCGGTTGCAGCATGCGATAGCCAGAATTAACGTCCTCCATGCGCTAGTTGCCACCAATAGACTTATAGTGGTTTCTCTCTACCGAGTGGCTGTTAAGAGCTCATATTCCGTGACGAGCCAAGCTTGCGACTGGACGTGTTGAGCACCGACTGTTCACAGCTCCAACCTAACTAGTGCTTTCATTCAACTCGCTATTAAGTGTTATTTGAGATATATTAGGTGTCTGTTGACTAAAGCGGTGCTAATCTACAACTCGGGAGAGCCAGCAGGACAACAAACAATTCAAGGGGCTGCCACCACAGGTTTCAAACCTGAAACCTTCGAGTCTACAGCACTGGGTCTTCTTGCACCTGATCTGCCGGTTGAGCCCTAGTGGAGTGTTATAGATTTTGAGTGACTAACCTCCTATTCCCCAACTTGGCCCTTGCTTGCAAGCTCGCAACTTGCCGTTTCACTGCTGATAGAAAACTCTATCTTCTGGCTGTTATCTTAGCGATAGGTGTTAGAGTTCCAAGCATTGTGCTGCGCAGCTGAAAAAAGGAAGGCCTGTTGGGATCAAATAATTCATCGCAAAGCAAATTGGACAGCAATGCAAAGATAAGCCGCAAACCTTCCGCGTTTAACTACTCAAAGATAAGGGATATTTTGAATCAGTTGGTATTCCGTTTAGTTCGCCAAGTCTCTTAATCACTGAAGCGTTGCCGAATCGTTTGTTGGCAATAACAGAATTGCACCTGTTTCGAAAACCTCACTTTTTGCAATCTGGGATAGCGCGGTTGATAACTGAACTGGGCGTTCTCAGGAAGGAAACTTCATTTCGGGCTGGCCGGGGAGGGACTCTCACTCCTCAGGAGAGGACAATGTACGTCGAGACTAAACTGCGACGTTATCGGGAATATTTAATAAAATGATGTTTCTCTCATGCCCAATTGTGGCGAATAAATTTGGTCGATGAGAACTTGCGATCACGTTGCTAAACAAACTGGGAACGAGAGAAGGGAAACCGCCGTTTTTCAGAATGAAACTACGGTTCCTGTGGGCGAATTCGAAATCGATGCATTCGCGATAGGACCTAATACTAACCAATGTAAGTGACATCTAAGCCTTATGCGTAGACAGTACCGTTCTAGGTTTAAATTCAGCCTTGTCTCAGATCTCACATTTCACTTACCTCGTTGTGCTATATAACACCTGGCGTAGAACGTAAAAAGAAAGCAACCTTTAGGACATGGTTGCACTTAAAATTCCGCCATGTCTCGGATATTTCATTTTCTGCACTACATAAGTGTAGTACTAAAAAACGAAACCTCAAGACATAACTAGCTGAGAGCGGTAATTATTTTACGATTTCGCTGCCAATCAGATGAGTCCAATCACCCATGTGAAGTTTTATGTGGGGTATGCCAGATGCCTGCCCAGCTTGTTGGACGCGCGTCTAATCGGTTTACGCACACGCACATTGCCTGGGAAGCGTGGAGGCGCTGCGCCACTCAGATCAGGTAAAACGGTTACCCGAGTTCATTTTCTGGATTTAGTCTTTGAATTCAATTTCAGTATCCGTTCGAAACTCCGTTACGATTCTTTCACTAGCTATACAACCAGTGACAATCAGTGAGCGCAAATTACACGTGTATACTGGGCAACGGAATCATCAGGTTAATCTAGATACCTCAGACTTCTGCAGCCAGACTCCTGGGATACCAGATGGAAGAAGCGTCTAAGAGATCTCGAGATTAAAGGAAGTGCACGCTCGCTGAGGTGAACTTTATTGCCAATCTAAGACCAGTTGGCAACCGCCCCCACCCCGCTCCCCCACTGATCCCCCACCCTGATCCCACCACCCCACCACCCCACACCAAGCCGATCCAGCACAGGCGCCGCTACGACTGCTAGAAATATACCGCGGCAAAATCACGTCTGATCAACGTAGAAGCGACGAGTGATGAAATATGTAGTCTAGGAGTTTTGAGCGGTATATGTTATGATATGAACGTCGTGAAAAGTCTGGGAACTCTACCACTTCAACTCATAGCATAGCAATAGGGGTCTTCACGACATTCGGTCTGAGACTCGTTTTGGGAATCTAAACTTTCTCAACTCTTTGACGAGTTGAAGTTTTAGAACGGCATTCATGTACAATCACCCTGAGAGCCACTCTATGGAACCGTTTGGCCGGTACGAACGGCGGTTCGGAAACCATTGTACAGGTTAGGAAAATGACAGTCGTGAGGACCTCTAAACGGAGCGAGTCATATTATCCTCTGCGTTGGAGTCTGTTAGCTTTCCCCAGTCGAACAATCCCGAAAGGCTCCCAAGAGTTAATCGTGTGGAAAGTGAATGGCTATGGGTTGTATATTATTGCAGCCAAGAAAAAAAGTGGGTTCCCGCCACAAATCGAGATATATCGGTGGATCCAACATCCGAGACATCTAAGGATCGGGAGTGACATTCCATGACCCCCTCCCTTCGCCGTGTTAAATAGTAACAATTACCCCCATTGTGTAAGTTGATTAGAATACTGTAGTAAGCACCGTTTGCTCACTACCTATCCCCTGACTCGCCAACGGACGAAATAGAGTAAGCCCTATCCTAGCTTAAAGCATACGACATACGCCTTCCCCTAGAAGCTTTCTCAACCAATGGTTTTTGTCAGCGAATACGAACAATGGGCTGACGTCCAAACCCGCCAATCGGAAGCCCATTCCCAGGGCTTGCGGCAGAGCTGGTGGCCTTAAATATATAGTAATCGAACGCCAAGCCCCGCCGTATTGCTACAGGATGAAGATTAGGCCGTCAGCGCAAATCTTTCGTATTAATGATTAGATCCTCAGCGCAGATCCCTTTGCTGGTTGGGTATTTAAACAGGCTCTGCCGCTGTTCAACCTCCACATATTAGGTGATGACCAAGTTTGGGATATCGACACAAGGATCGACACGGACGGACGATTGGGGTTTTCAGATACGAGCACGATGATTGGGGCGTTTCTCTCAGCGACGAGACTTTATCTACGTATCGATTCGATCGAGCACTATCCTAGTCGGCAATACATAAAGACCTGATTCACCTCGATATGTGGCGACAGCACGACCGCCGATGATAGACGCGAGTGCCCCGGTATGGGAGCGAACAACCGTGATCATTTGATACTGGGTGGCACATACCGAACAGCGCATGGAACGAACCTCGAGGCCCAACTAATCATTCGTACACTAGTGGATTGGGTTGCTGGGAAAGCAGGTGTACACGTGCATTAACCCCAACCTGGTAACTAAGATAGGATAAGAGACGACGGAAGTACCTCAACTTTAATTATTCCTTTTCTCAATGCAGATCTGAACTTTTGCGGAAAAGCGGAGGTTAGTGGAATATACCGTATGCAGCCTTAAGTTCACAGTGGTGTTATTCTCGGAATCTTCTAGCAGATTGATCGAAGGATACTAGTACGGTAGAGTCGCGACGGTAGATATAACGGGTGTAGGGGTATGACGAACATCACGGTTGCAACTGAGATTCTTGTGTAGATGTTGATCACGGGATCTCATATTCAACATTGGTTTTCGTCATACACTAATTATAACGGATCCTACTGTAATTCCGCGCTGAGGAGGATCTGCCGCACTTAGATTTGTTACCATGGTACCGGTACCATACTACACGTATACGATCAAAGTCCTTTTCATTCCCCACAGTAACTAATGTCATTCGCAGATCATGACATAACTACATGTGTGCATGACTACTTAAACATACGAAGCAAAATATCCTTGATCTCCGAGCTGCTATCAGTGCATTCATAGCATCAATGCTCCTACGTCGACGCGTCTCTACCAACCAGCGGCGGCGGACTTTGCTCAACAATCTAACAGCAGCGGAGAAGGATTCTACTAGAACAATCCCACTTTTCTTAGATACATAGAGTAGTACTAACTGTTGAGGACAGAGGGTGTACGCTGGGTAAAATTTCATGTCTCTATCCACCAATGATGCCGGGAGGGTAGTACAGCACCAAGCGACCGTAGCACCTTGGCACAGGGCAGCTTTCGACATTCATGCGACGCGCCAAAATCCCTCGCCGCCTTGAGACTTGCAAATGTCAGGTTTAGCCGCAGCCTTCCGCAGCTCGGCGGCAGTGGCTTATCCTCCTCCCAACCGGCTCGTCGACCAATGGGTGGGAAAGTGTTTAGTACCCACTGCTACCAGCCACCCCCTCATACCAATTCTCCCTACAGAAGTCATAAAGAACATATTATATGCGAGACAGTTCCATGCTCATGGTGATAGACGGTAGTACTGGCGAATTCTATCTGCTTAGCGAGACACGGAACGTTTCATCTATAGCTATCTAATTTCCATTGTGCCGCGGAAAATATCTCCGCAGAAACTACAGCAAGAACGGTCCGGGGTTCAATCCTTACACCGCACTTTCCAAAGTTTCTTGCGGCTGAGAGGTACAGCTATAAAATAAAAGATCGAGAAACAGGGGAGGAGTGCAAGGGTTTGGACGTGTGATTAACCTCTTCAGGGAGGATTTCAGGCACTAGATCGCAACATTTGGGTTAGAGTAATGACTCTGGCCAGGGTTACAAGAAGACCATACCAAGTTGTGCGGGTGACCAACCCCGAACAAGTGGTGTGTTAGCCAGGTCGGGGAATTCCCGATCTTTTCTTTCCATAGCTGTATGGTAAATACGTAGATGCGACAAAAAAAAAGCGATCGTACGGAAAGCTTCGCCGCCACCGGTCAACAAAAGCAGCGATTTCAAGATCCAACAATAAACGACACCGCGACTCCCAAGTCCTTGCAGCTTGATCTACCTTGCGTCTCATTACAATCATGGGAGCTAGTGGGACGTAATGAACGTAACCCATTCGCGGGACGGCATATTCCAGCCCAAGAAGGAAAGGACACCAAGGATGAATTGCAGTTCACCAACATCTGCTCTTATTTATACCCGCTTTTCAGTTGAAGCACCATTCATACATACAGGCAATTGAAAGAACAAGGCCTAGTCACTAACCAGTTCGTGCGGCTTGGTAAAATGCGCGTCTCCTAACGTAACTGCTCAGTCGGAGAATAATGATGAGACGTACGGTTCGGAAATCTCCACCGGCGTTACAACAAGGCATCCCAACAGCAGTGTTGCACCAGTAGGGCTAGCCAGAAATTCCGTTACTGTCACCATGAATCTCGAACCCCCTCTTGCTGCATTTCTCAGAGTGGAGTATCAGATGAAACACACATCCTTACCATTTCAAAGCCAGTTTGTTCAATAAAGCCTCATTTCAGGATACGTGTCGTGGGGTAGAATCCAAACCACACGGAATAAGTATCTACACCTGTACAAAGTCTTTAGCGTGTGAAATATGGATTGACCCCTAAAGAGTTAATGGAACTCGGACAGTTAAATAAAAAATCAGCGTTGTGCATCTCATCACTTTCCACTGCAAGGAATTATTGAAAAGCCACCTCTTTACTTTTTCTTTTCTTTTTGAATGTTATCTAACTAACTGCCTATTACATAGTTATACTTTTCCACAATAACGTGAAGGTCATAAAGACGGGGGGGGGGGGGGTGAAAGTAGGGGAAACTTGCGTAAACCGAAGACAGGAATGTAACCCAGGATGAGACCAATACCAACGATTCCACAGCTGGGGAAAAGGGTATAAACCACCAAAGAAAGGCAAATACCCGAAATTCCACACAAACAGGACCACCAACAAAAGGAATGAAAAGCAGACCACCGAAGAGGACCATGAATTTCCAACACCGAGAATGTTATACCGCCAGCCAGCCCAATTCTATGTATATATCGTAAAAAATAAGGAGAGTAATGATAAGAATGAACCCCGACCGAATAAAATCAAAGAGAAAACCCAGATTAGAATTAAAGCGCCATACCGCCGAAGATTAACCAGGAACATCATCACAACTTAGAATAATCCGAGTGCAAACTATATCCGTCATTAGCAATCGATTTTATCCACGGGGTCACAAGTGTACTTACCGGTAGCAGAACATGACATCCTACCTGATTCGCCAACGGCACAATTGCTGCAAAATCCATAATCAACCAACCCCTCGGCGCATACCTCGCCAGGTATATCATCCCTCCCGCAAGTGGCACCAGCAGCGCGTACATCCACTTGAAGTCCCTTACAATGCGATCTAACCCAATCCTGAAACCTGACTCTTCCAACTCCTTCGCCGTCGTCGTCCACTCCATCTTGATACTCAAAAAATGGCATAGAATTGCTTTGAGCAAGTGATAAGAAATACCACCGAAGAAGAGAAGGAACATAGGCGTCCACTTCATAGTTTCCACGAGCGACCAGAAGAAAGTTTGTTGTCCGAGACGATGCCGCAACATGGCGTATGCGAGAGGGGACAAGACGTTATAGACTACAGCCATACCGACGAAGATTTTCCACGATGCGATGTAGAACTGGTCAACGTTATCACCGAACCAACCTACGATTAAGTAGTTTGCGAGTGCGAGCGGGACTGCGGAGGCGATGGCGTAGTATGTACCGATATATGCAAAGATGGTGATCTTTGAGGTGATCTTGATGTTGGAAAAGAGGAAGCGGAGGAAGAGACGAGTGAACGGGCCCTTGTAAGGCCACTTATACAGAGGGTTAAACACTAGCTCGTTACACCCGTATGCATACTTCTCCCAACGTGCCAGCTCGTCGTAAATTGTGAGACTCACGCCTTCCTTGAAACCACCATTATGGTATGTCGCTAACCTGACCACAAAGCCCGCCATCTGCAGCCTCAGCGAAACGTCGAAATCTTCAGACACGTGAGAGTCGGACCAGAATTTTGTTTGGTCGTCTTCCCTGAAGGAGATGGACTGGATTGCTTTCCAGCGGATGAAGGTGTTGTGGCCGACGAAAGGCGCACAATCGCCGTTGCCGACTGCGAATTGGATGGAAGTGTAAATTAGGTTGGTGAAGTAGGTAATGCCGTTTTCGAAGACGTTGTTGACGACTTGCAGGATGCCTGAGGCGTGCTGGAGAAGGGCCACTTCGGGACTCTCGTGCATTTCTAGAGCGCCAAAGAGGAGACAGTCTTCGGGCTGTAACAGTCAGCTCCTGTACCCAGGTAGGTACACCCATCTTTCGGCTTGAGGTGGAACTTACCACACGTGTATCACTATCAATAATAAGTATAATCTCTCCTAAGCGCACATTACCTGCCGCCCACGTCTTCCCCCCATCCCTCTCCACCATCGTATCTCTAGCCTTCTCATACAGCCCCTGCTCCTCGTCGATGGTCAGCTCCTCCTGAGTGCACCCCTTCTGTGTACACAGCTCCTCAATGAGTCTCAACATCTCATCTTCAACACGGATAGAAAAGTCAAGACAGTAGTTCATGTTCGACGCTTTCTTGAACTGTCCCTTGCGGAGGAAGAAGTTTTCATCTTCCGGGTCGGCGCAGTGAGCCGGACGGGAACACCAACCGATGTGGTTTAGGTCGTAGAAGGCTTTACGGGCTCTGGAGACAGGGGTTAGAATGAGTACCGCAAAAACCCGAAGTACGGCATGCTGGCATTGTGGGTGGGTGGAGTGTGAGGGCGGTATAGGGTGGTAAGACGGTAAGGGAAAACTCACTCCTGCAACTCTGGCTTCACCAGCTGCATTCCATCATCATTGACATAAATGCTGGCGGTTCCACCTTTTTCCTCGTAGTACTTGACTGCAGCCAGCAAGCTTGTAACCGTCGGAATAATCACACCCTTCAGGCCTTCTTTATAAACTGGCATCTGTATAGTAACATGCGGGAGTTCATAGTCCGGGTACCGGTCCGGCTTGGGAGCCTTGCCAGAATAGTACATGCTGTTTCCTTCCACGCCTGACAGGGGACCGAAGAGTTGGAATAAGGAACCAGTGAGGACGATCATGAAGAACTGTGAAATGATGTCAGCGGGGTTGATGCAGGTAGTACAATAATCTTGATGTGGGAGATTTCATTGGCTACGAACCAAAGAGAATGTGGCGAACAGCGGAATGGTGGTAACCTGCATATCGTCAGCTTACATGTCTTCCCGAGAACATGACATGTGAACCCACCATTGCAAATCGCAAGTATTTTCCATCCAATCGGACTTCTGTTATAAGCTGCGCGCACCCTTATTAGCCAACAGTCAACCACCATCCCCCGGCTACATACCTTAGCAATACAAGCCATCTCAACCACCACAACAAGAATCATAGCACTCCCTATAATGAATGCATGTGTAAGCAGAAATGGCCGCTTTGGAGCCTCTTGTCCTTCAACCTCTGGATCAAAGGCTTTGTCTCCTTGTTCCTCACGGTCGATAGCGGATTGAATCACGCCGATTTTTTCGTTTGTTGCCGAGTCTATAGGTGTGGAAGCGGCGAGGGCGGATTTGGAACCGCGGTTGCCAGAAGAGTCGTATGGGCTAGGTGAGAGCATTCCGGGATTGGGGATGTGGGAGCCCCAGACCTAGATATTGGTTAATGGTCAAGGGTTCTCGAACTGGGATTAGGGGGACATACAAGTCCCAAAAGTCTCGTCTCAATATCGGTCCCATGGGCCAGAATCCCCTCCGCGCTGTCTCCCCACACAAGCACCATCTTCTCCTCCTTACACAAACAAATATACCTCTCCTTTTTGACCGATCCCAGGTCCTTGACACTGTTGATAATCGGCAGCACGAAACCCCTTGGGTCCAATGACAGCTCCGTCTGGAACGGCGTAATCTGCTGCAATAGTGCCCGGGTAATTTCAGAGCTCATTGTGAAGGCCACTGCTGCGCCAAGATCGTCGACAGCTTGGACGAGTGGGGGAGAGAGCATCATAGGCTCGGCAGTGTAGTCCCCTCCGGGACGGCGGAGCATCACGCCCAGAGAGGTGGTGGAGATGGTGTCGTCCTGTGGTTCGAGCCATTTACTCTGCAGGCAGCGGTGGTGGAGAAATTTTACCATCTGGAAGTGTTAGTGAGTGAAGAGACAAGAGCATCAAGGATGAAGAGAGGAAGACGAACAACATCGTGGCGGTCTTGCCCAGAGGCTTCATTGGAAACGATAGAGGAGCCGGTAGAGTCTCGCATAGTCAATGCTGGCCGCTGGAAGCGTACTACGGAGCCATAGGAGTCGCGGGTGTCGTTGAGATGGTCTAGGTTGTAACCCGTCGAAGAAGAAGCCATAACGACAGACAGTTAACTGATGTCACGAAAACGACAGACGGGAAGTCAATGGGTGTAAGTAGTGACTTGACTGGTAGAAGTCGAAGTCGATATTAAAGAGTGTGATGAGAGGAGGGGGACAAAGATCGACACGGATCCCACGGCAGCAAAAAAAGATTAAAAAGATGCGCAGAGGGACAAAATTCAGAAATGTCTTCCGAGGTTACTAAATGTATATTAGATCTCTGGGACCTCGGAGAGTCGGGACGAGGCATTCATTAGCTTGGTTCAGCCGCATGTAAACCAGCTCATCGGTTGTGCTCCTGCGTTGTGCTATCTCTGTCTCCCCCTTGTGGTTGTGTTTGTGCTATCTTCTCCCTTGTCTATACCGATTCAAAATACACGATAGATTGCGGTGCATCATCAAACACAAACTATACGCCTGTCGTCTCACCGCCCAGTTGGATCTCATCGCGAGCGCCAGTTCTTTTCTGCACTCCCCGGCCCCTATCCCCACGCAAGCGCTGCCTCGTACGATGGGTTGTCTGTATATGATAGTCCCTTATGGTTCCGAAATGTGCAGGTGGGACATCGATAGTCTAGCCCTACGATGCAGGGTATAATTCATTAGTTGTCTCACCTCCTCATGCCAAAAGTGGTAATACCGAAGTGAGCAAGTTCCGCATCAGCCACTCACTTCAATTCACTCAGCACAATCCAACAAACGCACACACACCCGGCCGCACACAAAAACGCTAAATCAAGGACAATGCACCCGGTAGGGGGGAGGGCGAGAGCTCGTGCATTCTCTTATCTTTGGAAAACTTAGAAACCGAGGCGTCGTTTCTCCATACCCAAATACACAGAGCTTGCAGGGGGAAGCGAAAAGGGGCTGGGGTGTGTAGAGAAAAGTGCGCACGGTAGCTTCGGCAGCGGGCTGGGTTAGGGTTTCTCCTCTTCCTCCTACTTCCGATGTAGTATGTAGGTTTCTATCTATACCCACCTCAACCTACGCCGACTACTGCAATTCTGCCCCACTACTGGAGATCTGTCAGACAAGATGTCAAGCAGAAACTCTTTGCACACCCCACCGGTGGTTCTCACGAACCCCTTCGCAACACCTGTCCGGCTCTCGCGAACTCCCACCGAGTCTGGAAACAACTCTGCCCGACCATACTCGTACTTTCCGTCTTCGATTCCTGGTACCCCTTACCTTCCAGCCAGTCGAATGAGATACTGATGAGAACCAGGTCTTCCACGGCAGAGGAAGTTTAAGTCAGCGCGATTTGTTGGCGGGCCAGATGAGTCCGTTCCCTCTTCCTCTGAGCTAGGGTGTGGGATAAGTGAAGCTAATGGGGCGAGCAGCTACGAAAAGCCCTGGACTGCCAACCGCAATCCCCGCATGAAATGGGAGCGCATAATCTTCTTCGCCTGCATCTTCATCGGCTTCGCTATCGGTGGGGTCATATGCTACTTCTCCTACACCTCCGTCTCAAACCATGAATACTGTCTCGTCCTCGAAGACAACTTCCAAAAAATCGACTCCAACGTGTGGTCCTACGAAATCCAGCGCGGAGGCTTTGGGAGTGGTTCGTTTGAGTGGACGACGAATGATCCAAAGAACGCCTATGTCGACAGCCAGGGCCTACATATTGTCCCCACGCTTACAACGGAGACGACAAATATCACACTGGACCAACTAACAGACAACTACGTCCTCAACCTGACCACCGCCAAAACCTGCACTACGGACGAAATCACAATGTGTTCTATCCGTTCCAACAAGACGGCGGGGCATATCATCAACCCCGTCCGTTCCGCGCGGCTGACCACCAAAGGTAAAAAATCCATCCTATACGGTAAAGTGGAGGTTGTCGCAAAAATGCCCAAAGGCTCCTGGCTGTGGCCAGCCATCTGGATGATGCCAGAAAAGGATGTCTATGGGAGTTGGCCACGGAGTGGAGAGATAGATATTGCGGAGTCACGTGGGAACTTTGGGGATGATTACACGGATGGTCGAGACGCGGTGATTAGTGCGATGCATTGGGGGCCGCTGCCAGAGGCAGATGCATTTTACAAGACAGCCGGGAAACATAATGTACGACGCACGGATTATAGTGAAAGTTTTCACACTTTTGGGCTAGAGTGGAGTAGGGATTATTTGTTTACGTATATTGATAGCAGGTTGCTGGTAAGTCCTCTGTTACCTTCCTCATCTTCGGGTGTTAATATCTTCACAGCAAGTTTTCTTCATCAAATTCCCTCTACACCACCGGAACATGTGGGACCGTGGTGGCTTCGGCGAAAGCGTCATCAACAAATCCGCACTCTACGATCCTTGGTCCCATACCGGAAAACCAAACACCCCCTTCGACCAAAATTTCTATCTCATCCTGAACGTCGCTATTGGGGGGACTAACGGATTCTTCAAGGACAAAGTTGGGAACAAACCCTGGGGAGATGGGAGTAAGACTGCGCCGAAGGAGTTCTGGGACAACAAGGCGCAGTGGCTACCGACGTGGGGGGCGGGGGACTCAAGGGGAATGACGGTAAAGAGTGTCAAGATGTGGAGTGAGGGGGCTTGTGGGACCGGTGGGAAGAGATGATAGTTGGCAGCGTATAGGGGGTAGGGCAACTTTCTACCCTCCAGGTAGTAGTTCTGAAAGTGGCGGGGTTACCGTAATTTTAATTTTTCTGCATATTTCATTATTATTGCCTCATTGCGTTATTTGCAGATCTTTTCCGCATTCCTATTTCTTTGACATTCCATCCCCGTTCAAACTGCAGCTAGAGAAAGAAACAACAGCAGCTAGAAAAGAAACAACAGCTAGAAAAGAAGCAAGTCTCTAGTCTCCAACGTGGCAACCTGCTATGGAGTTAGGAATTAGAACAGTACATCGAGAGATACCATGCCGTCCATCCACTTCCCAAAACCGCCCAAAGAGACGAACTTGCACGCCTAACACTTTAGGTGTGGCCGAAGATCTCTCCCAGGCCAGGGTCTAGATCGGGTGCTGCCTTGTACCTTGGATATTTTCGTTTTCGCCAGTGCAGAAATATAGTGTTTGTTAACCCAAGACTGGAGCCGAGCGGAACTGGGATCTAGGATCTCGGTTTTGGAGTAGATTAAACAGTTGGGAACGATATCAAGGGCCTAGGGTACTGGGGTTTGTTACTCTGGAGGCTCGCCTATATGAGCACTGCACACGTGGATGTTCGAATGGAAAGGTGCAGATGTTGTATATTCGGTTTCCACCGCAGGATACGTGCATGGGGGTGGCTGATGCATATACACTACCGAGTACCTGCATGGAGACCCCGGTTAGAGCGCGCTTCGGTAGTGTACCTGCGTGCGCTTCTGCACTTGCATGGGTCCTGAGGGACAGGGTTTGCGCTTCGATAGATTAGCATGCTTGTTTCCAGACTACTCCAAAGAGGGATGCGTGCGTGGACATTGCGAGTCCCCGCTCTGCAGCGATATGAGTTCAATTGGTGCTGAACGATTGTAATCGATATAACTGATATATAATCGGAAGCCATCGTGAGAGAATGCCACTGGAAACGAACGGCAGTGAACGGGTACTCTTTCAGGATACGTGGACATAGATGTCGACAGGGGAATCTATTAGGCTCACTAGCCCTCGGGAGTCCGCAGTATCGAAGCTAGAAATCGCCGCTAGAATCTTAGCGGACGCCTTGAACAAACCCCAGGAGAAGCTGTACAACAATCGCGAAGTTTTGTAGCCTGCATAGAGAGGTATCTAGTTCCAGCTTTCAGTGTCAGTTCCTACCCTACACTCTAGCGCTGGCAGCACAAAAACGCCATCCAAGGCCACTAGCGCTACAGCGCTAGGCTAGTAACTCTGCTACATTCGGGGTATCCGAGCATAGAGATTCGCCTTTCCCATCTATTTCGAGATGGTATTCGAGTAACACAGCAATCTATCTAGCGCCGTCAGCACTTGCCATTAACAGACCGCCCTGGAGGAATATTAAAGCTGAAGATAGTAGTAGTTTTGCTGGGAAAAATGAAGGTTCATTCGGCAATCATAACCCAAAAAAAAGCCACAGCGGCATGCCGTGGGTACGGGCCACGCACATGTGAGAAGCAGTTAGGGGTTGGGGTTTTGTAACCACACTGCAGGAAGTGTAAAACGCAGACCGCAGCTGAACGACTGGGATTATGTAGCACAATTTCATTTAAGATAGAAAAAGTGTAAAAACAACGTGGCGAGAGATAAGGAGAGGAATCAGGAAGGATATCTTGGTGAAAAAAAAATTAGAATGCACAATTATCTGTAAGGCGACGGAGACATATTTGGAGCACCGGTCCCCTTTTCTTCGCCTGGTGTTGAGGATTGTCGGCGACACATCGTGCTACCGTCTTCGGAGAACACAGAGCTAGAATCACCACCAAATTACACATGCCCCGATGACCACCCCTTCTGACCTCAATCGGCTCCGAGCTCCCGTTGCAGCCACACCACCACTGAGTTATCAGTGCATTATACCATCAATTTAATTAATATAGCCACAATTAGCATCAATATCGACGTATGTTTCCGTGTAGTGCAACATATAAATACAGGCTTCTCCACGCTCTTTCCCTCGCGCCTCGCTGAGAGGTCCGGTCTGGACGCTCGTTTGTCGAGCCATTATAATGACGATGTAATGCTTTTTGTGATCGGCGGCGAGAAACATGTACGCCGAGCCACATTTCACAGCAGAGAGTAGAAAGCGCCTTATGCGTAATTGGTGCTACAGGAAGAAGAAAAAAAGCGACGCGAAGGACCAACCACTGCAAGAGTGACTGTGCCAGCAGAATCATAATCCTTCATCCTTTCCCTTCCTCCTCAGACGATTCCAACGGGGTCATCCCTTGTGCCACATGGCAAACGGGCCTAGCGCTCCCTCTTCTCCTCGAATCTCGCTGCGGGGGCCGAGTACAGTTCACCTACATATGCCCTTCCGTATCGCACTTGTAATCTTCACCGTGCTCGCCTTCTTCCCTCCACTTTCCGTCCACTTGTTTTGCCCTCTCCCGACCCGCCTATTATGGCGCCAACACGCTCTTTACACTCTGTTTCTTCGTCACTCTTTCACTCAATGTCTGCGTTCACTTGTTTCCTTCTGCTATCGTCTGTTCGTACCGCCTTGTTTCTGTAGAGCCGAGCCCCGGTATAAAACATAACTCATGAATGATAGTTTTCATTTTCCAATGCGCGAACTCTCAGCAAACGAGCCGTCTTTATACCCACGACCCTCCCCGGCACTTGGAATTACCAAGGATGCTACACGTATGTACCGACCCGGATTCTATCCTAGACGACGATTGACAGATCGACGATCTATAGTGACAGCGTGGGCGCCCGCAGCCTTTCGGGGGCAGCATACGACAGCGCCACAGCAATGACGGACAGCGCGTGCATCCAATTTTGCACTTCCCGAGGCTATAGCCTTGCCGGGACCGAGTACTCACAGGAATGCTGTAAGTTAGTTTGGGAAACCCTTGCCCTGTGGCGTCCGGCTGATGGAGGATGGAAGATTGCGGGAATCAGCTCGCTACCATGTCGGTGGTTTCGCCAGATGCGGATTGTAATATGGGCTGTTCTGGAAATGCTACCGAGGCTTGTGGTGGCCCAAATAGGTTGACGGTGTTTAATAGTGGTGGCGCGCCGGTGGGTGGGCCTGTCACGAATCCGGGACCTCCGGGTTGGTCAAGTGGTGGTTGCTATAGGTGGGTTTTCTACAGAATCGTAGTTTGAAAATTCTGACAAGTCGTGTAGTGATGGTGTGGGTGGACGTACATTGATCAACGGCATGGGCACACCCGGCGGTGGTGCTGCTCTGACCGTCGCACTGTGTACATCCGCGTGTGCGCAAGGGAACTACCTCCACGCCGGTGTCGAATACGGCGGTGAATGCTGTAAGTTCCTCATTTAACCCATTTTACTGGTCTTTTTCTAATTTTCCTAGACTGCGGCAATACATTTTCCAATGGCGGAGCCCTTGCCTCAAGCGGCTGCGATATGCCCTGTAACGGCAACTCCTCCGAATTCTGCGGCGGTCCCAACAGACTAAATATATACAATTTTGGCGCATCAGCCTCCTCTTCCGTAGCATCATCAACCTCTGCAACCTCAACCTCTGCCGCCGCTGCCCCAACCGGCTGGACAAATCTCGGCTGTTACACCGACTCCGTTGCCGCCCGCACACTAGCAAATCCCATGTTTGTTCAAGGCGCGATGACGGTAGAGAAGTGTACCACTGCTTGCCAGGCCAGCGGTTACATCCTCTCAGGCGTCGAATATGCTGGCGAGTGTTACTGCGACAACACGTTCAAGAACGGCGGCGGCCCGGCACCAGACGGAAGTACCGGCTGCAATATGCCCTGCAGTGGAAATGCTGCGGAAATGTGTGGTGGCCCCGATAGACTCAATATGTACTCTTTTGGCACGGTGACGTCCTCTGTCTCTGCATCTGCGACCTCGAGTAGTGCGTCTGCATCTGCAACTGCGACCGGACTCCCAACGGGATGGGCGTATAGTGGGTGCTACGTTGATAATGCCAACGGACGTATCCTTGCTACTCAGAGACCTGATGATCCAGCGCTTACTATCGAGTCCTGTGTGCAAGCGTGTGTGGGTCTTGGGTTTACAGTGGCTGGAATGGAGTATAGTACTCAGTGTTTCTGTGATAAGTTTTTGAGGAATGGCGGGGCGCTGGCAAGTGCAGATACCCAGTGCGGGATGGCGTGTGGCGGGAATTCGGCAGAGAAATGTGGTGGTCCTGATAGGATGAGTATCTATTCGAACGGAACTCTTCAGACTTTCAAGCCGCCCCAATTTCAAAATACTAGCTTGCCTGGGAACTGGACGTATCAGGGATGTCTTCAGTAAGTTCTCCTACCTCGCTGGTCTGATTGGGTGTTAATGAATGATAGGGACGATGCTGTCGCAAGAACGTTCCCATACCAGATTATCATGAACGACAACAACACCGCAACCAACTGTCTCAGTCTGTGCTCCGAATTCGGCTACGGCGCCGGTGGAATGGAATATGGCTACGAATGCTGTACTCCCCCCCATCCAAACAACCCTAACCCACCTTTTTACTAACCAGTGTCTTAGACTGTGGCGACGCCACTGATGTCACTAAAGCCAGCCGCACCCTCCAGCCCGAGTCCGACTGCAACGTCCCCTGCCCTGGTAACGCAACCACCATCTGTGGCGGCCCCAGCCGCATCTCCTACTACACCTGGACCGGCACCCCACTGAACTCCTGGGACTTCGCCACCGGCAACAACGCAGGCCGCTACGAGTTCCTCATCGGCGGCGTTATCATCCCCCTCATCACTACCCCCGCCATCAACGGAAAAGTCACCTTTGTCGAAAAATGGGGAACCGGCCCACCAAACAGCACAGGCGCCTACGAGCTTGACGTCAGCGAAATCAACAACTTCACCGCCGCCTGGAGGCCAATGCACGTCAAAACTGACGTCTTTTGTGCTGCTGGCCTCACGTTGCCTGACAAAGTCGGCAGACAAATCAACATCGGTGGATGGGCGAATGACGCAACCTACGGAGTCCGTCTGTACTGGCCTGATGGCTCCCCCGGTGTTCCCGGTGTAAACGACTGGCAAGAAAACGTCGCCGAGGTCTCACTCCAAATCGGCCGGTGGTACCCAACAGCCATGATCATGGCTAACGGCTCCATTCTCGTCGTCGGAGGCCAGGTCGGAGCCAACGGAGCCCCAATTCCAAACCTCGAGGTCCTCCCTAAGCCTCCCGGCGGCTACGTCCTCCACTGCGACTACCTGCAACGCACAGATCCCTACAACCTGTATCCGTACCTTGCCGTCCTTCCTAACGGTGGAATCTTCATCGCATACTACAACGAAGCCCGCATCCTCGACGAGTCCTCACTCAACACCCTACGTACCCTCCCTAATATCCCTGCCGCAGTCAACAACTTTCTTGGCGGGCGGACATACCCATTCGAAGGCACAGCTGTCCTCATGCCCCAACACGCCCCATACACTAATCCCTTCACAATCATGATCTGTGGTGGCTCTACGCCTGGGCCAGAGATAGCACTCGACAACTGCGTATCTATCTCCCCCGAGGTTCCGAATGCAAACTGGACCATCGAGAGAATGCCGAGTAAGCGGGTGATACCGTGCATGACTGCCCTGCCAGACGGGACGTATCTTATCCTCAACGGCGGGCAGCAGGGAAGCGCGGGGTTTGGTCTTGCCACTGAGCCGAACCATAATGCCGTGTTGTACGATCCGAGTAAGCCAGTGAACCAACGGATGACGGTGATGGCAAATACCACGATCGATAGACTTTACCACTCCGAAGCTGTGCTCCTACAAGATGGCCGGGTTCTCGTCTCCGGTTCCGACCCCGAGGACGTCCGTTTCGCCCAAGAATACAGAGTCGAAGTTTTCCTCCCTCCATACCTTCTCTCCGGCGCCATCCGTCCCACCTTCACAATCACAAACAAGGACTGGACATACGGCGAAACTGTGTCCTTCACCACCTCCGCAACTGGAACCGTTCGCGTATCTCTCCTCGGAGCAGAGTCAAGTACACACGGGAACAGCATGGGCCAGCGGACGATATTCCCAGCTGTGAGTTGTTCGGGTGGAAGCTGTACTGTCACCGCCCCACCGAATGCCCACGTGTGTCCTCCGGGATGGTTCCAGATGTATGTTCTTGACGGGCCGACGCCGAGTGTGGCCACTTGGGTGCGGATTGGGGGTGATCCCGCGCAGTTGGGCAATTGGCCGCAGTTTCCGGATTTCAATGTGCCGGGTATATAAGTCTTTCTTTTGTCTGGCAGGTAGGGGGGGGGGGGGGGGGTTTAATTTTTATTTGT